>ERZ779922.598-NODE-598-length-30324-cov-11.240312_pt1 | contig 30324 bp, 27 predicted proteins | sample MGYA00511544_ERZ779922 | MGnify/ENA primary metagenome ERZ779922 (study PRJEB29588, sample SAMEA2154516) | human gut metagenome | biome: human gut; feature: human-associated habitat; material: faeces | place: Denmark | collected 2008/2010 ... | reverse complement strand
AATTTATAAGATATTAAGATGTGAAATTTTGAGATATAACTAAATTTACCAGATTCCACTGTGAGAATAAACTTACACTTCCGTGTTCAATATGTCGTCCAACAAATATAGAAAACATCTGCGGAAAATGCAAGTCGCGGGCCTCTTTTTTGGGCTGTTGCGGGTGTAAAATTCGATAAAAAGTTTGTGAAAATCAATATTGAAGTTTAATTAAGTATTTTCGAAAATGGCCTTTTTGTCCTGGGTACAATTGTTTGATCGGGTTATCTGCCTGATTTTTTTTGTCTTGTCCTTGTTTGGGCCGGTTGTTCCGTTCAGTAAAATTTGACCGTTGAAATTTCTTGACCGTAAGGCGCGGTCCCTTCTTCAGGTTCTCTTCTCAAGAATTGAAACCGAAGGCCGTTGTTGGTGCTTGAGCCTGGTTATATGATGTGTTTGTCTTATATTATATATAAAGGTATAATTAAAATGAATACATGTTTCATATGTGTGCTTGAATGTATGTTTTATTATAAGAGTTTAATGATTGGTTGTATTTCGTATTGCTAATATGCCGTTTTTACGTATCTGGCTCGTAAAATTACATTGGTGTTTGATGTATTTATTTGATATATAGAGAAATGAATTATTTGATTGAAGGGCATGTATTTGTGCTGTAAGCAAGTGTTTAATATGGTAAATCATGTTTATAATATATGTTCTATTATTTGATCGTTTGTAGGTATTGTTGGATTTGTTTTTACCGAAAACATGATATTGAGCCCACCGTCGGGCAATGGAAGTGATTTCGCTTTTGACCGCGGGGTGCTTGACAACGACCAGCTGGCACGGGCCGAGCGGGCGAATCTCCGGCAGGGTAGGATCGTCGTTGGCGGATCCCATCCGGGCGATATTCCGATAGACGGGACGCTGACCGTCTCGGGCCATGCCTATACGCTGATACATTCGACCGACAAGGCTGCTCTGTTCACCATGCGCAATCCGTGGGGCCGGAATCTGAATGTGGACGGCAGTGCCGACGGAATTATCAATATTCCCGATGGTCTGGACATTCCGCTGCTGATCGACCTGTGGCGTCGAACCCGGCAAGGCGGCCGAATATGGCTCTGGGGGTGCAGATCCTCACATTCCGCCGGTCTTCGCCTTCGAAATGTCGCTCATGTGAGCGGCCCCCGAACGAACTGATGCATCCGGGACGGCAGGGAGGCGCTTTCGGCCCGGAAGGGACGGCATCGGCAGGCAATTGCCTGCCGATGCCTTTTTGGAAGGAATGGTTTGTGTTTGGAAATGACATTTACGGGAGGACCTGCCATTGCATGGCTTACAATGCGGGATTCTCCCTTGCACCCTTGTGCGATCTCTGTTTAAGAAATCGCATGAGACGGGAACTTCTTGATTTTTAGACGAAGACCGTGTCATTTTGGTCGTAAATGCTTCCAAATTGTTACTTATGCCTTCCGTTTGCTTTTTCCGGACCTCCGGTTGTTGTTGCATTGGGGTGAAACAACCGTGAAAATAAGATTTTAAAACGGCTGTTTTTGTTTGTCTGTCAGACGAATAGGCATTGCGTGATGGTTTGATGCAAGAAAAAAACCTCTCTTTTTGTTTATTCGACGAATTTATCTATTTTTGCGACTAAATAGTGTGGTTTCTTAAACAGAAATAATAAACATTCGCAACTGTAGGTTTGCAGACAAGCCCGAAGCGAAGCAAGGTATTCGCAATTTTCACGAATACCTTATGTGTAATTATTAATTCGCTGAATGTCAGCGTGTTATGATGCTGCGCTGGCAAGGCCTCGGATTGCCCGGATGCGATGCGGATTCCTGGATAAACGATATTGGAATGAATACGCAGGGCACTAACTGGACTTGGTCTGACTCGGTCTCCGAGCAGATCCGCACAAGAAAAAACAACCATGCGGTAAGGTGGTATGTGCTGGTGCTGCCGGTCTCTTCAAAAGGATATTACAGGGGCAACCCGGCCAAAGGACTCCAGACCGAGCTGGCTCGGCGCATCCGTGTCGGCGAGCAGCCGTTCGAATATTTTGCTCCGTCGTACGTCGCCGTCTGCGAAAAAAAAGGCGAACTGGTCCGCACGCAGCATCCGTTGCTGTACAATTACGTCTTCGTACACGCCTCGGAAGCAGAGATCTATCGTTTGAAACGATTTCTTCCCCAATACAGTTTCCTGCCCCGGGTCCGTGACGGACGTGGCGGATATTATCCCTACTTGTCGGACGAGGAGATGGCCAATCTGAAATGGGTTGCCGAATCCTATTGCGATGAACTGCCGGTCTATACACCCGAACCGAACCGGCTGATGAAAGGGGATCGGGTGCGCATCACCGAGGGGCAGTTCAAGGGAGTGGAGGCAAGCGTCATCATCCAGCCCGGAGGTGGACGGAAAGACATCATGGTCTGTGTGGAGAACTGCATGTATGTACCGCTGCTCAGTGTGGAGCCCGGCCAGTACGAGGTGGTTGCGTTGAACTCGGACAACCGCCATGTCTACACGCGTCTGAACGGCGACCGGCTTCCGGCGGGACTTCATGAAGCGCTGAAGCGTTACCATTCGCCCGAAGGGGTGACGGACGCGGATCGGGAGTTGGCCCGGGAGACGCTGCGGCAATACGGCAGTCTGCAGTTGGAGAGTGACGTCATGCGTTGCAAACTTTACTCGATGCTGCTTCCGGCCTATGCGATTCTTGGAGAGAAGGAGGAGTTCGACCGTCTGGTAGGTACGATTCGCAGTATCCTGCCGCTGATCCGTGCCGAACAGTCGCGTGCGTTGTTGCTGGTTACGCTCTATGGTTGCACGAACAGTTGCATCTGCCGGGATCATGCGCATGGCGCCGTCGATCCGTGGCGTGAGGAGCGGAATCCGAAAAAGTGCAAGTTGCAACTCATCCGGCGTCTTGACGATTACGATTGTTGGTTGGGACATGGCCTGTATGTCGGACGGTCTGCCTCCTCGGAACCGCAACATTGTGAATCCGTGTCGGCGAGCCGTTGAGCCGGCAGTTGTCGTACCGGCTGTCCGTTTTCCGCTTGCAATCGTTTCTTTCGATTGTTTCCATCAAACAAATATCCCCAAGTATGTTGTATTTCATTACCTCTCTGATTGCGGTTTTGGGCGTTTGCTGGATCCATCCGCGATTGGTCGCCATTGCCCTCGACAAAAACATCGTGGATAATCCCGATGCCCGGAAACTCCAACGCAAGCCGGTCCCCGTTCTTGGCGGTATCGCCGTGTTTTTCGGAACGGTGATCGGACTGGGGTGCGCCGGTATTGCCTGCGACTGTTCGGATCTGTTCATCGTGGTGGTCGCCATGATGATCATGCTCTATACCGGGACGCTCGATGACATCCTCGACCTCTCCCCGGCCCTGCGCTTTTTGGTGGAGATTGGCACCGTCCTGCTGCTGGTCTTCGTCGGAGGCTACACACTGGATGATTTCCACGGACTGTGGGGACTCGGTCAAATTCCCCGTGAAGTCGCCATCCCGCTGACGGTCTTTGCCGCCGTGGGCATCATCAATGCCATCAACCTGATCGACGGCGTGGACGGACTTTCGTCGGGTTACTGCATCATGGCGGGCATCCAGTTCGGGGTGATGTTCTGGTTGGCCGACGATCCGGTCATGGCCATTCTGGCAGCCGTATCCGCAGGATCGCTCATTCCGTTTTTCTTTCACAATGTCTTCGGCAAGACATCGAAGATGTTCATCGGGGACGGCGGTACGCTCGTGATGGGCATCATCATGTCGGTATTCGTCATGCGGCTGCTGCAGCACGACGCTCAATACATGATGCATGCCCAGGAGAATCTGGGGCTTGTGGCCTTTACGCTGGCGGTGCTGTCGGTTCCGGTCTTCGATACGCTGCGTGTGATGACGGCCCGCATCCTGAAGGGCAAGTCCCCGTTTCATCCCGACAAGACGCACCTGCACCACATGTTCATCCGCCTGGGATGCTCCCATGCCGCCACGACGCTTGCAATCCTGATGCTCAATGCCTTCGTGGTCCTGTGCGGATGGATCAGCTACAAGGCCGGTTGTTCGATCGATACGCAGCTTTACATTATTCTGGCCCTCGGCCTGCTGATCACATTCGGTCTCTATAACTTCATGGAGCGGCAGATCCGTCGCAAAACCCGTTTTCTGCATCTGCTGCATCGGATCGGCTACCGCACGCATCTGACCCGTACGGGTATCTTTTTCTGGCTGCAGAAAGCCGTTGATCGTATTTAGGCATTCTTTATTGGTATATGTTGGTATCCAACATGGCAATAGAGTTTGTGAATAAACCGTCTTCGGATGTTTGACTGCATGCATCTTTGTTTCATTCCCTGTTTTGAATCCGTTTATTGCCTGAAGGACAGGAGCATGCCGAGTGTCGTGGCCCAAAGGGATGTTGTCGGGACAAAAGGATATGCTTGGATTTCACGCTTTTCGGACGAAGTCTGTGGAGCCTTGCTGCTGATTTTCATCGGAGGGTCTGTTTGGAATGTCCTCCACGGGTTGTGGTGCCTTGATCAGATCCCGCAAGGGGTGTCCATCCCGTTTATGCTCTTTGCTGCCGTAGGCATCATCAATGCCATCAACCTGATCGATGGGGTAGACGGTCTCTCGTCGGGCTACTGCATTTTGACGAGTTTGCTCTTTGGGATGATGTTCTGGTATGTGGAGGATCGGACGATGGGTATGTTGGCCGTCGTGGCCACCGGATCGCTGATCCCGTTCTTCTTCCACAACGTCTTCGGGAAGAGTTCGAAGATGTTCATCGGTGACGGCGGGACGCTGGTCATGGGTATCGTCATGTCGGTCTTGGTGATTCGGATTCTGCGCCATGGCTCGATGAGCGAGGTTTATGATGCGGCAAATATCGGGCTGATCTCCTTTACGCTGGCGGTTCTGTCCGTTTCCGTCTTTGATACGCTCCGCGTGATGACGACGCGCATCCTGAAACGCAAGTCTCCGTTCCACCCGGACAAGACGCACCTGCACCACATGTTCATCCGCTTGGGATGCTCGCATGCCGCGACGACCCCTTGCGATTCTGATCCTGAATTTCTTCGTGGTGCTGTGCTGGTGGGTCAGCTACATGGCCGGCTGCTCGATTGATGTTCAACTGTATATCGTGCTGGCGTTGAGCATTCTGATTACATTGGGCCTTTATAACTTCATGGAGTGGCATATTCGCCACAAAACGCAATTTGTCCGCCTGCTTCATCGCATCGGCTACCGTACGCACCTCAATCGTTCGGGCATCTTCTTCTGGCTCCAGAAGAAGATGGATCGGATGTAATCTTGTAGTTGAGAGGAATATAAAATTGATTCAGAATCATAAAATCATGAAAGGTATTGTATTGGCAGGTGGGTCTGGAACCCGGCTCTACCCGATTACGAAGGGGGTCAGCAAACAGATGTTACCCATTTTCGACAAACCAATGATCTATTATCCGATTTCGGTGTTGATGTTGGCTGGAATTCGCGAGATTCTGATTATTTCGACCCCGGCTGATTTGCCGGGATTTCAACGGTTGCTGGGAGACGGTTCCGATTTTGGCGTTCGATTCGAATATGCCGAGCAGCCTTCTCCCGATGGTTTGGCCCAAGCTTTTCTGATTGGAGAGAAATTTATTGGAGATGATTCGGCTTGCTTGGTTCTTGGCGATAACATTTTTAATGGGAGCGGATTTTCTGCTATGTTGCATGAGGCTGTCCGTGCCGCAGAAAAGGACCATAAAGCAACCGTTTTCGGGTATTGGGTCAGCGATCCCGAACGTTATGGGGTAGCGGAGTTTGACAACGAAGGTAACTGCCTTTCGATTGAAGAAAAACCAGCTAAACCCAAATCCAACTACGCCGTTGTAGGGCTTTACTTCTATCCTAACAAGGTCGTGGAAGTAGCTAAGAGTATCAAACCTTCGGCTCGTGGAGAACTGGAGATTACCTCGGTCAATCAACGATTCCTGAATGATGGTGAGCTGAAGGTTCAGACCCTCGGACGAGGTTTTGCCTGGCTTGATACCGGAACACACGATTCGCTGGCCGAGGCCTCGACCTACGTGGAGGTTATCGAAAAGCGACAGGGCCTGAAAATCGCCTGCCTTGAAGGCATCGCCTTCCGGAAAGGGTGGATTACGGCTGACAAGATGCGCGAACTGGCTCAGCCGATGCTGAAGAACCAGTATGGACAGTATCTGTTGAAGGTGATTGACGAGGTTGCCCAAACCGGTAGGAGTAATCTGGATTAACAATATATCTTTTCCAAACTTATAGAAATGGAAGTAATCAAGACAAATATCGAAGGTGTGGTGATCATTGAACCCCGCATCTTCCGGGATGACCGCGGTTATTTCTTCGAATCCTTCTCACAGCGCGATTTTCAGGAGAAGGTCTGCAACACGGTTTTCGTACAGGACAACGAAAGCAAATCGAGCTACGGCGTGCTCCGCGGGCTGCATTTCCAGAAACCGCCCCATGCACAGTCGAAACTCGTCCGCGTGATCAAGGGGGCCGTATTGGATGTCGCCGTGGATATCCGCAAGGGCTCGCCGACCTTCGGGCAGCATGTTGCCGTGGAATTGACCGAAGATAATCATCGCCAGTTCTTTATTCCCCGTGGATTTGCCCATGGATTCAGTGTACTGACCGATGAGGTTATTTTCCAATACAAATGTGACAACTTCTATGCCCCGCAGTCGGAAGGTGCATTGGCCTGGGATGATCCCGATCTGGGAATCGACTGGCGGATTCCGACCGACAAGGTCCTTCTTTCGGAGAAAGATCGCCATCACTGCCGTCTGCGCGATGCGGAGTGGCTTTTTGATTACAACGAAAAACTCTATTAGGCGATGAAGATTCTTGTAACGGGGGCCAACGGTCAGTTGGGACGTGAGATGCGTATTGTTAGTCGGGATACAAATCACGACTTTGTCTTTACGGATGTGGTTGATGCGGACGGTGTTCAGACGACCAAACTTGATATTACCGATTTGGAGGCGATTCGTCGTATCGTTCGGGAGGAGTGGATCGACTGTATTGTCAACTGCGCAGCCTATACGAATGTCGACAAGGCGGAGAGCGACGAGGCTTTCTGCCGGGTGCTGAATGCCGAGGCGCCTCGGAATCTGGCTCAAGCCATGAAGGAGGTGAATGGTTTGTTGATTCATATTTCGACGGACTATGTCTTCGGCGGCGATCCCTACAATACGCCCTGTCGGGAAGAGCAGCATGGGACACCCACCGGCGTCTACGGACGGACCAAACTTGAAGGGGAACAGCAAATTATCGCCTCGGGTTGCATGTATGTTATTTTGCGTACGGCTTGGCTCTACTCCGAGTTCGGGCGGAATTTCGTCAAGACGATGCTCAACCTGACAGCGACCAAACAACAACTGAAGGTCGTATTCGATCAGGCCGGCACGCCGACCTATGCCTATGATTTGGCGCAGGCGATCCGGACGATCCTTGCCGATTATGCGGCTTGTGATACGACGCAGGGATATGCCAAGGGTGGTATCTATCACTATTCGAACGAAGGGGTTTGCTCATGGTTCGACTTTACGAAGATGATTGCTGCCTATGCCGGAAATACATCGTGCGACATCCAGCCCTGCCATAGTGACGAATTTCCCAGTCCGGTCAAACGTCCGTCCTACTCCGTGCTGGATAAAACCAAGATCAAGGAGACATTCGGCCTTCGGATTCCGTATTGGGCCGATTCGCTGAAGATTTGTATGAGAAATCTTAAAAACATTTAATCATGAACAATTTCAAGCGCAATATTATCATTACCGGAGGTGCCGGTTTTATCGGTTCGCATGTCGTACGGCTTTTCGTCACGAAATACCCGGACTATCATATCATCAATCTCGACAAACTGACCTATGCTGGAAACTTGGCCAATTTGAAGGATGTCGAGCAAGCTCCGAATTATACTTTTGTTAAGGCGGATATCTGTGATTTCGATACCATACTTTCGCTGATGCAGCAGTATGATGTGGATGGCATTATCCATCTGGCGGCCGAAAGCCACGTGGACCGTTCGATCAAGGATCCTTTCACCTTTGCTCGTACTAATGTAATGGGTACGCTCTCCATGTTGCAGGCTGCCAAGATTTATTGGGAGTTGCGTCCGGAACGTTATGAAGGAAAACTTTTCTATCATATTTCTACGGATGAGGTTTATGGGGCATTGGAACTGACTCATCCCGAGGGTGTCAAACCTCCTTTTACAACGACAGCATCATCTTCGGAGCACCATCTGGCCTATGGTAAGGAGTTCTTCTATGAGACAACGAAGTATAACCCGCATAGCCCTTATTCGGCATCCAAGGCCTCGAGTGACCATTTCGTGCGTGCCTATCATGATACTTATGGAATGCCGACCATCGTGACCAACTGTTCGAATAATTATGGTCCTTATCAATTCCCGGAGAAGCTGATTCCGTTGTTCATCAACAATATCCGTCATCGAAAACCACTGCCTGTTTATGGGAAGGGAGAGAATGTCCGTGATTGGTTGTATGTTGAGGATCATGCCCGAGCAATCGATTTGATTTTCCATCGAGGCAAGGTGGCTGATACCTATAATATCGGCGGATTCAACGAGTGGAAGAACATTGATTTGATCAAGGTGGTCATTAAAACGGTCGATCGTCTTCTTGGTCGTACGGAAGGGGAAGATCTGGATCTGATTACCTATGTAACAGATCGTCCGGGCCACGACATGCGTTATGCAATCGACTCATCTAAACTGCAACGTGAATTGGGGTGGGAACCCTCTTTGCAGTTCGAAGAGGGCATCGAAAAGACCGTTCTGTGGTATTTGGACAATCAGGCTTGGATGGATAACATTACTTCGGGAGAATACGAGAAGTATTACAAGGAGATGTACAACTCTAATATTAGTCTTAATATTAATCATCTATGATAACATATAAGATTGCTGTAGCCGGAACCGGCTATGTCGGTTTGTCTATCGCCACATTGTTGGCCCAGCATCATCAAGTAACCGCAGTTGATGTTATTCCCGAGAAGGTGGAGATGCTGAATCGGAAACAGTCTCCGATTCAAGACGACTATATTGAAAAATATCTGGCCGAGAAGCCGCTGAACCTCATTGCCACATTGGATGGTGCTGCGGCCTATCGGGATGCGGATTTTGTCGTGATTGCCGCTCCGACAAACTACGACCCCGTCAAGAACTATTTTGACACAAGCCACGTCGAAGAGGTGATCGATCTGGTCCTGGAGGTCAACCCTCAGGCCGTCATGGTTATCAAGTCGACGATTCCCGTAGGTTACTGCCGGAGTTTGTATATCAAGTACATGCAAAAGGGGGTAAAACGGTTCAATCTGCTGTTCTCGCCCGAATTCCTGCGTGAAAGCAAAGCTCTCTACGACAACCTCTATCCGAGTCGTATTATTGTGGGTATTCCCAAAATCATCAACGATGAGCGGTTCAAGGAGGAGAATGACGCCATTCGAGCCATCGCAGATATTCCGGCACTTGAAAAGGCGGCCCATACGTTTGCTGCGCTGTTGCAGGAAGGCGCCATCAAAGAGAATATTGATACGCTGTTTATGGGTCTGAAAGAGGCAGAGGCTGTAAAACTCTTTGCCAATACCTACTTGGCCCTTCGAGTCAGCTACTTCAATGAACTGGATACTTATGCCGAGGTAAAAGGATTGGATTCCCAAGCCATTATTCTCGGAGTTGGTCTGGATCCCCGTATTGGAACTCACTACAACAACCCGTCGTTCGGTTATGGCGGATATTGCCTGCCGAAAGACACCAAACAATTGCTGGCCAATTATGCGGATGTCCCGGAGAATCTGATCGAGGCCATCGTCGAGTCGAATCGCACCCGCAAGGATTTCATTGCGGATCAGGTTCTGAAAAAGGCGGGATATTATACGGCATCCAGTCAGTGGGATGCTCAGAGAGAGAAACCCTTGGTTGTCGGCGTATATCGTCTGACCATGAAATCCAACAGCGACAATTTCCGCCAGAGTTCGATTCAAGGTGTTATGAAGCGCATCAAGGCCAAGGGTGCAACGGTTATCATTTACGAACCGACCCTTGAGAATGGATCAACATTCTTCGGCAGCGAGGTCGTCAACAATCTCGAAAAATTCAAGCAGATGAGTGCGGCTATCATCGCCAACCGCTATGATCCCTGTCTGAACGATGTCGAGGCAAAGGTTTATACACGAGATATTTTCAGAAGAGATTAAACAGTCATTATATGCTACCCTACAATATAACATTGAACGACAAAACAGTCCTGGTAACTGGAGTTGCCGGCTTTATCGGATCGAATCTTGCCAAGCGGCTTTTGACAGACTGTGCAGATCTGCGAGTAGTCGGTATTGACAGCATCACCGACTATTATGATGTTACCCTTAAATATGACCGACTGAAAGGTCTGGAAGAGTTTGGTGATCGATTTGTGTTCATTCACGGCTCGATTGCAAATCGGGAGATCATCATCCGTTTGTTTGACGAATATAAACCCTCCATCGTTGTAAACCTGGCAGCACAGGCTGGTGTCAGATACAGCATTACCAATCCTGATGCTTACGTCGAAAGTAACCTCATCGGTTTTTACAACATTCTGGAGGCCTGTCGACACAGCTACAACAACGGACAAACTGGGGTTGAACATCTGGTTTACGCCTCCTCATCCAGCGTATACGGCTCGAATAAAAAGGTGCCCTATTCGACGGATGATAAAGTTGATAATCCGGTATCGTTGTATGCCGCGACCAAAAAGTCGAATGAATTGCTGGCACACGCATACTCCAAGTTGTATAACATACCTTCGACCGGATTACGCTTCTTTACGGTTTATGGCCCCGCAGGTCGTCCAGACATGGCCTACTTCGGATTTACGGACAAATTGGTAAAAGGCGAGAAGATACGCATCTTTAATTACGGAAACTGCAAACGGGATTTCACCTATATCGACGATATTGTCGAGGGTGTTGTTCGGGTTATGCAACATGCTCCGGAGCGCATGACTGGAGAAGACGGTCTACCGTTGCCTCCTTACAAAGTCTACAATATCGGCAACAGCCACCCGGAAAATCTGTTGGATTTTGTCGATATCCTGCAACAGGAATTAGTACGAGCTGGCGTCCTGCCCGCGGATTATGATTTTGAAGCACATAAAGAGCTCGTCCCGATGCAGCCGGGAGATGTTCCTGTAACATACGCTGATACCACTCCGCTGGAGCAAGATTTTGGGTTTCGGCCAGCAACTCCTTTGCGAGATGGGCTTCGCGCTTTTGCTGAATGGTATAAAATATATATGAGTTAATGTGAAGCAAATTAGATATGATAACCATAATTCCCCTTCCTAACGACTATAGGGACATGTTAGAATATTGGTAGCAGAAATGACAAGCTTAAGAATGGGTAAAGAAAGATAAGATATATAACTACAAATATTCAGAGGTTGGTTGATCTCATTTATGATTGATTAAAAGAGATGACAATAGCGAAATGGTTGTTGTGATTTTTGCCGCAGAAAGGGTGGCTGTGTGTGAAAAATTGAAATAAGAAAATAAGTTGGAAACAAAGTAAACAAAATTAAAATACAAAATAGTAAATGATACAGATAATGGATGTAAAATGAATAGTGTCGATAAGAATAAAGGATACAAGGCCTCGGCAAAAGGTATTGCTCTTTTTGGAGGGTTGCAGATCTATAAGATTCTCTTGAGTGTTATCCGTACTAAATGTAGTGCTATATTTCTTGGACCAAGTGGTTTTGGAATATATAGTCTGATTACATCAACTCTTACATCTATTGAATTAGTGACGAATTGCGGACTTGGAACAAGTTCGGTCAAGGATATTGCGTATGCCCAGAATAACATGGCAGAAGTATCAAAAGTATATTTTGTACTAAATAGATTTGTCTGGATTACAGGACTTGCTGCTACTCTGCTTTGTGCCTTTGGTGCAAAATATTTGAGTATTTCGGCTTTTGGTAATTCTGATTATACTTTAGCATTTGTTTTGTCTGCTATTTCATTGCTTATTAATCAGTTAATAACTGGGCAGGGGGCTCTGCTGACAGGAGTGCGAAAGTACAAATCCATAGTAAGACTGAATATATGGTCAAATACTTTGGGTTTGATTGTAACGATTGTACTTTATTGGTTGGGAGGAGTAAAAGCCATAGTTCCGGTTATTGTTTCAACTGCTCTGCTGAATTTGGTGTTTTCTTTTTATTACGCTAGACAAATCCCGTTACCCAAAGTGGTTCTTTCTTTAAGAGAAACTTGGCAAAAAGGCAAAGAAATGCTTAATATGGGAATACTGATTTCTCTTGGAGGCGCGGTAACATCCTTGGCGGGATATATTACGCGTATATTTATTTCTCAAATGTCGGGTGTTTTTATAGTGGGATTGTTTACAGCTTCATTTTCTTTGGTAAATACGTATCTTGGAATGGTTGTGTCTGCCATTGACAAAGATTATTATCCTCGCTTATGCTCAATTAAAAGTGATTTGGCTTGCTTCAATAAAACCATCAATCAGCAAATTGAAATGTTGGTGCTATTGCTATCACCTATTATTGTTTTGTTCGTTATATTTTCTCCAATGGTAATTTATGCTTTCTACTCTGAGAAATTTCAGGCGACAAGCGGTTTCTTGGTTCTATTAGCATTGGCAATGATTTTTTTTGTACCCGCCAAAACAATAAGTATGATTTTTCTTGCAAAAGGCAACTCTAAAAGGTATTTCTTGAATCAATTCACATTTGTAGTATATACCTTATTCCTTAATATGATAGGATTCCATTATGGAGAATTGCTTGGACTCGGAATTTCATATATAGGTGCGTATATGCTTTATCTGTTTCAAACTTTTTTTACCAGTCATCATTATTACCAATTCAGTTTTGAAAAACAAATAATAATAAAGATGTGTTTGTATGTGGCATTAGCGGTGTTAGCGGGCCTCTTGTCCTTTTATGCGACGTCACTAATGAGATATACAATGGGCACAGCCTTGGTAATTGCGACTTCGCTAATTGCCTTTGTCGACTTGAATTCAAAATTGAATATAATCAAATATTTACGTAAAAAATTATGATCTTCTTATTTAAACGGTTATTGTCAAAATACAAAAAGATAAAAATCTGGCGTAAATATGGCAACAAGACCTTTTATCATCTCGATAACGGGAATAATATTTTTGTAAATGGTGTGGAGACACATGGAGTTCCTATCATACATCAATATGACGAAAGTTGTATATTACAGATTGGAAAGTATTGTAGTATTGCCGCAGGATGTCAGATTATTTTAGGAGGGAATCATCATACGAAATGGATCTCAACTTATGGCTTTTATCAAGAACCAGATAAATTCCCAGCCTTTTCTAGTCTCGGTCAAGAGAATAGTATAAACCATGGCAATATCCAAATCGGCAACGATGTTTGGATAGGTAGAAATGTCATGATATTATCAGGAAGTTGTATAGGTGATGGCGCAGTAATAGGAGCAGGAAGTATAGTTGCTGGTACTATTCCACCGTATAGTATTGCAGTAGGTAATCCATGTCGAGTTGTTCGAAGTAGGTTCACGGAAAGTCAAATTAAGATGCTTGAGCATATTGCGTGGTGGAATTGGCCGTATGAGAAAATCAACGAAAACCTCCATTTGATTTGCAATGAAGATGTAGAATTGTTCATTAATAAATGGGGAGAGTAATTTGCCATGAGCAAGTCGTTTAATGCCTCAAAAGGAAAGGTCCGACGGAGCAACTTTGAGTTACTGCGGATTGTTTCCATGCTTTTGGTTCTTCTTGCGCACTATGTCCCCACACGCGGAGGTGTGACGAAGGATGCGCTACTTAACGATACGTTTGCGACGTTGTGTACGCTTGAGCTCCATTCTTTATCTATTGTTTGTGTAAATTGCTTTGTTCTGATTTCTGGATATTTTGGAATACGGTTAAATATCAAGTCGTTTAGTAACTATTTATATCAAATCATCTTTTGGAGTGCGGCAAGTGTGGCAACATCTTTATTATTAGGAATTAATGGTGGGTTGTCGTTGTTCCTAGAGGGTGTTGTGTGGGGATGGTTTCCATGAGCATATCTTGTTCTTATGATACTTTCACCAATGATAAACGCATTTGTTGAGAAATGCAGTGTGAGGGAGTTGGGAAGATATCTTATTGTGTTTTATGTATTCAGTACAATAGGTGGCTACTTGCTTGGATGTCGTGATTTCCTATCAGGTATGAGTGGGTTGAGCCTTGTAGGGTTATACCTAATAGGAGCTTATCTGCGACGGTGTGATTTGAAGTTGTTTGGGTATCCAGCCAAGGTAAACTTTGTAGTATATCTTGTTCTCGGAATTGCGCTGCTCGGAGTGAATGTCTTGTTATTGATGGTGGGAATAAAGAGTACTCCATACGGATATCTGAATCCGGTGGTAATTGTAATGGCGATATATTTATTCTTAACTTTTGCCAAAATGGACATTGGTTGCCAGTTGCTTGTCAACGGAGTGGCTGCGTCTGCCTTTTCAGTCTATTTATTTCATTGTCACCCTGCAATAGGAGGCTGGATCAGCCAAGGATGGACAAGAATCAATGAAGTGTACGGCTCCTGTCTTTCTATTCCGGTGGCAGTATTTTCATTCATTGTTATTTTCGCATTTTGCTGTGTGGTGGACCGTTTGCGTATATATACATTCAAAATAATAAGTAACTCTGTATTTCATAATGGAAATGGTTCGTGTGATCGTGCTGATGTTCAATGAGGTAAAATATGTCAAACGTTGTCGGAGTCTATTAGGGTATAGACATATTCTTTTGTTGAAATCATTGCTATCTGCGATGTTCCCCTCGACAAGTTTTTCTTTGTTGTGAATGAAATGAAGAAAAGAAAAACTGTGTATATGGGAACAGCTGTAAATTGATAAAATAGTTCGAGACTTGATGGAGTGTAGAATATTGGCCCAAAAATGGTCTCGAAAAGATGTGTGGCGTTTGTACCCCCCCCCGACGCCTATATTCACTCACAGATAAAGAGACTTGAGTTAACGTTATGAGAGGCGGCAATTGTTAGATGCATTATTTGACTATGTGTGTCCCTTGGTTTTTATATCAAGACCCCGGAATATTATCGAATTATTTAACAATTTTTGTGCTCTTTTCGGTATGTACGGCCATTTCAAGCAGGGGCTCCATAAAATATGTCTTGAAGAATCGTTTGATGAAATGATTGTACAACAGCATGACAATGTATTCGACATCATGAAAGGACTAGCCATCATCTCTGTGGTGGCAGGTCATTGTAGTGTGCCGATTATAGAGGGCTTTGTGAACCAATACCATCTTGCGACATTCTATTTTGTGGCGGGTTATTTTTTTAACCCTTGTTACATTGATAATGCGAGATCTTTTGTGGTGAAACGAATGAAGCGGCTCTACGTTCCTTTTGTTTGTTATGGGCTTGTGTTTCTGTTGCTTCATAATGTGTTTTGTTTGCTGAGGCTTTATCCTGCGGACGGAATCTACTCTGCGGGAGACTTCGTCCGTAATGGATTGCGTTTGCTCTTTCAGTTGACGTCATTTGAGCCGTTTATGGGTGCCATGTGGTTTGCACCCTCGTTGCTGATAGTGTCTGTTGTCTATGTCGTGATGCGGAAGATCTGCGGATCACAAGGTTTGAAAACTGTATGGGGAGTAATCTTATGCACTTTTATAGGATTTCTATGCATAAAATTGCATGTTAAGAATCCTCTTTGCATATGGAATGCAATGACAGTTTTGATAATTTATCATTTGGGTGCAGTTTTTAAGAAGTACCAATTGCTGCAGCGCTATGTTAACTCGGGAGTTACTCTTGCTTGCATAATACTCTCTGTCGCCTTTTATATGTTAGGCGGTATTGTGCGCTTGCAACCTTCGGCGATGAGTTCGAATAACCCGTTGCTTTTTTTTATAGTTCCCGTCATGGGTGTAGTTATGGTGTATGGAGTGTCGAAGTGGATTGGTCGGATGCGAATGGCCGGCGTTATAGCATTTTGTGGGGGACTCTCGTTTGAAATAATGGCTCTTCATTTTATCTGCTTTAAGATCGTGACGTTGGCCCACGATTGCATTGAGGGGAGTGGATTGGACCATCTTTCCGATTTCCCGGTCTATAGAGAGAACTTGATGTGGTGGACGCCGCTTTATATACTTGTGGGATGTGGTGCGCCAATAATTATATATAAACTTATAGAAAGGTTGAAATCAGAATTCATCAGAAAATGATAGGTGTTGTTATTGTGTCGTATAAAAATCTGGAGGTAACTGTCGCGTTTATCAACGAACAGTTACCGAAACTCTGCGTTCCCTGGAAAGCTATTATTGTCGATAACAGTCCGGATGAGAGAGTCGGAGAAATGATAGCGAAGAAATGCGGTGGAGTGCTACTCCGGTATCCCGACTGGGTGATTAATGAACAGAGTCGGGTGTATGTCGTTTCGACTCGGAAGAATCTCGGCTTTGCGTGCGGCAACAATCTTGGAGCAGATATACTCACCCGGAATTTTGCTGTAGACTATCTTTTGTTTAGTAATGATGATATTATTATCAACGATGCTTTGGTGGTGGAGAAAATGCTCTTGCAGTTTGGCCAACGGGATGACGTGGCGATTGTGGGACCGCGTATTGTTGGTAGAGACAATCGCGACCAATCACCGCATTATCGTATTATTACCCCATTACGTCAGATCGGATGGAAATTGTTTCGGCATTTTCGTCGGGTGGCATCTTCTCCGGCAATTGAGCCACCTCAGTCGGGTTATTGTTATTGGGTGTCCGGTTGTTTTTTTCTGGTCAAGCAGTCCGATTTTAGCGCTGTCGGCGGCTTTGATTCGAGGACATTTTTATATTCCGAGGAGGTGATATTGTCAGAACGCATGAAACGTATCGGCAAACGCTCCTATTTTATAACTGACACGAGCGTCGTGCATTTAGGGGGATGTTCAACTAAGAATCTGAAGAATAAAGAACTTCGGAACTATCTAAAGCAGAGCAATAGTATTTACTATCGTGATTACTTGTATAGTAACCCAGTAGTCATTTGGTTTTACAAAGTGATTTGTTAAAGAATTTCAATGTGTAGCTTATAGAACGGAGGGAAGCATTGATAGGCCTTATAGTTAATGTTGCCTCTTTTTTATATACTTTGCATTTGAAATCATAGAGTTCTGCAGAACAAGAGAGTGACAATTGCAAAATACTTGAAAAGATATGAAACGATTATTTGTTTTTTGAATTATATCAGATTTTTGCCTTGTTGGTTTTTTCTTCGGCAAAACTCTAGACTTTGATAAAACTGGATTTTGATCTATGAATGAAGATTTAGAGGCCGACAGAAAGTGCAACTCTTACCTTGTATGATTTCGTTGTCCTATTATTGTTCTTTCCTCATTTCCGCTGTCTGATGTATTCGTTGCTGAAAACAGAGCGAGTCTATGCTGCCAAGATGTGCGGGCGATTTGCATCCCCACTCCCTTGGCTGAATATTGATAGCCAGAATGTTGATGGTGGGCTTTTCATTCAGTACGGCTAAGCTACGATAATCGCTCTTCGTCCAATCGGTAAGAACTGTTGGGTGAATCAGGGTGTGACGATAAGGCATACGAATGCCTTCGATTGCCCAACGATAGGCGACAATGTGACCATTTATTGCGGAGCAAAGGTTCTCGGCAATGTCACGATAGGTGACAATTCCATCATTGCTGCCAATGCGGTTGTGGTGAAAGATATACCGCCCAATGTGGTAGTAGGTGGTGTTCCAACAAAAATAATCAAACATATTGAAGCATGAAAGATTTAACAGTTATTATACCGGTCTATAACGCTGCTCTAGTAATCGACCGTTGTCTAGATTCTGTCTTTTCACAGCAGGGGAAATATCAAATTGAGGTGATTTGTGTGGACGACGGCAGTACTGATGATTCTGTTGAGCGGATCCGGCAGCGTCGGGAGCCGTCCATACGTTTGATAACCCAACAGAACTGCGGTCCGGCTAGCGCCCGCAATAAAGGTATTTTTGCGGCTGAGGGTAGCTGTATCGCATTTCTTGACGCAGATGACTATTGGATGCCGGAATTTGTGGATCGGGCGTTGGGGTTTCTTCATTCCCATCGGGAATGCATTGCTGTGAGCGTCGGCCAGCGACATATTACTATGAGCGGCGAATCAGTCAAGCCTGACGGAATAGAGCGATTTAGCGGTCCGATGGTCCTCGACGATTTTTTCGAATTTTGGGCGAGGTATAATCATGTTTGCACGGGGAGTATTGTTATTCGCACGGAAGTATGCCGTAAGGTGGGAGGTCAGCGAGAAGATCTGCGTATATGTGAAGATTTGGAGTATTGGGCGCTGCTTGCCACATACGGAAGATTGGGTTTTATTCCGGAGGTGCTATTTGTCAGTGATGGACTGAAAGTGACTCAAAAAATAGGCTGGGTGGAGAAGAACAAAAAAAGATGGGCGTCAGCTCCCAGTGTGGAGGACTGGGAAAAACGAATTGTGGCCCATAATGTGGCATTGTCATCATATTATGTCAAAGCTCGAGGGAAAATAGCGCGAAATCTTTGCTATTCAATGATGTTGTCAAAGCGTACGGATTTGGCGTTCAATCAGATTAGAAAGTATCAGGCTGATTTCCCAAAAGGCTTAATGTCAACCATTCTTAAAATAGGAACCGTCAATCGGATTGTGTGGACAGTCGTGTCTGGTTGGCTCATATATCGCGAATATCACAGATAAAGACAACACTATGCTATTCAATAGTTTTGATTTCATATTTTTCTTTCTTATAGTAGGAAGTATTACTCTGCTGTTGAACTATACACATAAATTGCAGGCTCGCAATGCGTTTTTGCTTTTGTCGAGCTACATATTTTATGGTTCGTTTAATGTTTGTTTTTTAGCCATATTGTTCTTTGTAACTTTAGTAACCTACATTGGAGGATTATACTTGGGCAAAGTATCAAATAAAAAACTATTGACGGGCATTGTAGTAATACTCTCACTGCTACCTTTGGTTACTTTCAAATATTCTTATTTTTTGTTTCATGATGTGCTGCGCATGTCGTCGTCTGTGTCAGATTGGACTGCTGATCTGATATTGCCGATTGGAATATCTTTCTTCACATTTCAAGCTCTTACATACACGATAGATCTTTATCGAGGTAAGGTAGAGTGTTGTCGGAATCTTGTTGACTACAGCTTGTTCGTGGCGTTTTTTCCTACAGTTCTTTCTGGCCCGATAGAGAAAGCTCGTAACCTAATGCCGCAGCTTAAAAATACACAATGCATTAGTCTCAATGACGTAATGACAGGTGTCGGGTTCTTCGCATGGGGTTTATTCAAAAAAATAGTTGTTGCCGACAGACTGTCGCAATATGTCGATTGGGCATATTCGTCGTCAGAATATGTGTCTGGAGGTACATTGGCGTTGGCGAGCGTTTTTTATAGCATACAGATATATTGTGATTTCAGCGGCTATTCGGATATGGCCATCGGCATAGCTCGTTGTCTTGGTATAAGACTCTCAAATAATTTTAGTTTCCCCTATTTCAGTACCAAAATAAAGGATTTCTGGCGCAAATGGCATATTTCCCTGACGTCATGGTTCACCGAGTATGTTTATTTTTCCTTGGGAGGTAATCGGGTGAAAATGAAGATAAGATGGATATTCAATATCTCTATGGTCTTTTTGTTAAGTGGAATATGGCACGGGGCAGCATGGAATTTTCTATTGTGGGGAATAATTCATGCTGTGTTGTACCTAAGTGAGTATGCCGTAGGATTACATAAGAAAGGACATTGTTATAAGAGTCTGTTGCAGAAAACTATTGCGGGATGTTGTGTGTTTTTATTGGTAAGTCTTGCTTGGATGTTTTTTAGGATAGAAGACCTTTCTAAGATATTCGAGGTCTTATCCAAGATAGCTTCTGCAAGCTTGTTTAATATCATGCCTGGAGCTTCGACTGTGACATTTGCCATCAATCTCTTACTCTTGGTGTTATTGGGGATTTGTGAAGTATTTCTCTATAAAAATAGGGAGAATGGTGATGCCGTGATATCGCGTACTCCGGTTGTTGTGTGCGGGTGGGTCTGTTCGCTTTTGCTGATGATAGCCTTGTTTGGACAGTCTAATGACAGTTTCGTATATTTTCAATTTTAAGGGAAAATGAAAAAGACAATAGCAAGTCTTTTAATGATTTTGGTAGTTACGCTACTTGTTGATTATCTATTTGACAGAGTGATGTTACATGGTGTGAATGCGTTCTATGGTCTTGACAGGCACAGCAAGATACTACTTGTGGGGCATTCGCATTTAATGCTTGCAACAGACAAGGAGCGCATGGAAAAAGAACTGAATACTACTATATCAAAATATACCCGAGAAGGAGTGAATGTGTATGACAGAAAGATCATGGTCTATCAATACCTAACATCAAAGTATGCAGACTCTTTAAAAATTTGTCTGTATGGAGTGGATCTTTGCACTTTTACCGGCAAAGGTCTCAGTCAAAATTCTTATATGTTGTTTTATCCATTTATGGATAACCCCATCATAGATGAGTATATTAAGAAATGTGCTTCTGCGACCAACTACTGGCTTCATAAACTGCTTAGGGTGTCGCGATATAATGATGACGGCATAAAAGGAGCTGCGGTCAGAGGATGGAGGAAAGATTGGAGTAATCGTAAAAATGGAGTTATTGATATTCCTACATATAAGAATAAGTTGCTTAATGGCGATGAACGCCACATAGAGATGGAGCCGGCATTGATTGACGAGTTTACACAAACGATAAAAATGCTGACTGACAGAAAAGTCAAGGTAATTCTCGTAAATACGCCAACCTTGGATTTGCTTAATGAATATGAGCCGGATAAATACAAGATGGTAGTCGACTGGTTTACACGATTCGCAGCCGACCATGAAGGCGTAGAATATTGGGATTTTAATCCGAAATATTCTTCTTGGCATGAGTTGTTTCACGACCGTCTGCACTTGAATGCCCAAGGGCAGCAGGTGATAACTACGGAAATAATCGACAAATTGCAGAGCGAATTTAAATATGATTAGTCGGAGAAAGATCCATGCCTTATATGAATTGGCTGCAATGGGCGGGAGCTGTGGAGTTTTACTGCTTATTAGGCCATTGATATATATGATTTTTGCGCGACGGCGTGATTTAGATGCTTATGCTTCTGTTGATGCGTCTGCCGCCATATTCATACTCTATGCCATCATTTGCTTTTTTCTTTCTGCAAGGGAATTGAATCGTAGGAGACAGACATTTGGGCGGATTCTATTTATTCACAGCCCCCTCTTGTGGTTTTCATTGTATACTATTCTAGGTCTGGCTAGCATGCTTTGGAGTGTCAACCTGCAATTGACGGGTTTTCGAGCTTTTGAATGTATGAGCATGACGATGCTTATGGTGGCTATTGTCCAGAACCTTTTTTGCCGAGGAGGGTGTAAGACGGTCATCCAGTGGGCGATACTGTATGTCACTGTAGACGTAATATTCTCAATAATTCGCGCTTTGTCATATACAACGGATGTCATGATACTGTTGCAGACCTCACAGATGACGGCTACGACTTTTTTTTATGTGGCGTTATTTCAACGACCAAAGAAATGGTGGAACTATCTGATTGTCCTCATGTCTATTTTTTCCATGTCAACAGTAGCCTATATAGGTATGGCTTTGGGAAGTATCAGTACATTTTTCGGACCGAAGAAATATAGGGGAATGGTGATTTTTGCTTTCTTGATTTTGGGAGTTGTCATTGCGGTGATAGGCCCTTATAAATTTATCAAAGACACCGTGTTTTTCGATAAACAATCCATTTCTCTCCAAGAAACCACTGGACGAGACAAGATTATGGAAGTGGTATTGGAGGGCTTGGAGACGAAATCTGCGGGATATGGATTTTTTTCTGGCGAGCCCTATTTGCTTTACAGTAAAAACCTTGGAGCCATCAATGGCCACAATTCACTATTTAGTGCGGCCATCGGTCTTGGCATACCTGGAGTTCTGTTAATGTCCATATTTTTTTTAACAATGATAAGAACTGTGCTCAGCCGGTACATACCACCAGAATATCGCGCGTCCTTGATTGGGTGTTTTTGTGTGTCGTTTCTCCAAAGTATGGGGAATCCTGGTATCGGGTCGCGCGTGTTCGGGGGCTGGATGCCAACCATGTTTGCAACAGTCTTAATATGTGGTTTCTATGTTTATGGGAAGTATTATAAGAAATAAGCAAGATCAATGATGAAAAGTAAAAAGGTTTTATGGGTTAATCCGTCTTTTCTAGACTATAGGATCCCGCTATACAAGGAACTTAATTCGATTTGTGATGGACACTTTTATTTGATCTACAGCAAGCAGAGGATACCCGTACGTTGCGACGAATCCATTAGGAAGACTCTGGGTGTCAATGCAGTAAATGTATCTGAGGATAGGCTGTTTCTAAAAAGAAGTAAAACAGACCTTGCTAACTCTCGCATTTCGCTGACTTGGCCCCATGGCTTGTACCGGGCGATAAAAAAGGTGAATCCCGACATCATTCTTACAGAAGGTTATTTTCAATTCTCTCCGTGGGCTATACTCTATGCGATTATTCATAGAATTCCTGTCGTCATAGCTTATGAGCGGACAAAACACACGGAACGAAATTGTCCGCTTTGGAGACGATTGTACCGCCGGTTTGTTAATGTATTTACCAGTGGCTATATTGCTAACGGTCGATTAACGAAAGAGTATCTGATGTCGCAGGGGGTGCAGGATCAGAATATTTTTACAGGCGGAATGTGTGCCGATAGTGAAGGGCTTGCAAGGCAGGTTGCAAGCGTTCCCGCCGATGCTCTTTCGGCATTCCGCAAGCAAATCCTTGGTAGAGAACCTTGCGGGGTATCATACGTTCTTGTTGGACGTATGATACCCCGCAAGGGGATGTTCTACCTTCTTGAAGGGTTCTTACAGCATCTGAAAACGTATCCTGATGACCAAATTGTATTGGTCGGGGACGGTCCGGAACTGCCGGATCTAATTGAGAAATATGGCAATAATCCCGCTATTATATTTGTAGGAGGAATTGACTATTCTCAAATATACAAATATTACGCAGCTTGTGATGTATTCGTCATTGCCACACTTGAAGATAATTGGAGTTTGGTTGTTCCTGAAGCGATGGCATGCGGTCTGCCTGTCGCTTGTTCTATCTATAATGGATGTCACCCTGAGCTTGTGCATAAAGACGAAAACGGTATTACGTTTGATCCGCTCAACCAAAAGAGTATAGTGGAAGCCTTAGACTATTTTCATCATGTTGACATAAAGCGTTTCGGACAGCGCTCGCGGGAAATAGAGCATGACTTTAATCCAGAGAATACTGCCAAAAATGTGATGAAAGCAGTGGATTATTATCTGAATAAGCGAAACACAAAAATAACAGACAATGCAGACTGATAGTAAGTTGAAGAAGCTATTGTATAAACTGATGCTTCTCCTGCCAGACAAGTGGTATATTATGCTGAAATTTTACAAGAATTTTGGCCGCTTCCCGAATCTCAAAAATCCCATTACATTTAATGAGAAGATTCAGTGGTTGAAGCTTCATGATCGCAATCCGCTATATACGAAGTTAGTGGATAAATACGAAGCTAAAAAATATGTAGCTGATATTATCGGGAAGGAGTATGTTATTCCGACATTGGGAGTATGGGACAGGGCAGAGGATATTGATTTTGATGCTTTGCCCAACCAGTTTGTGCTAAAAGCTACTCATGATAGTGGCAGGGTCATCATTTGCAGAGACAAGTCAACATTGGATCGCAGGTTGGCCATTGAGCAGATGAGACAATCTTTGGAACGTGATTTCTATTCTGTGACACGAGAATGGCCTTACAAGAATGTTCCTCGCCGGATTATTGCAGAGCAACTTTTGGTTGATGATAGTGGGGCGGATGACATAAAGGATTACAAATTTTTCTGTTTTGATGGTAACGTTAAGTTCTTAAAAGTTGATTTCAATAGATTCATACAGCATAGAGCCAACTATTTTGATAAAGATTGGCACTTGCAGGAATTTGGAGAAAAAGTTTATCCGCCGGATCCAAAGGTAACAATACGACAACCCGATGGATTGGCGGAAATGATTGGACTGGCGGAGAAACTCTCAAAGTCTATGCGATTTGTAAGGACTGATTTTTATTATCTCAACAATCATATTTATTTTGGGGAGATTACATTCTATCCTAATTCGGGTTTCGGTCCTTTTATCCCGGCAGGTTGGGATGAATGCTTAGGTGCGTTGATAAAACTAAATGGGGGGGATTAGCGGTCTGTTATTTTATATTACTCATTAAATAGATATAACAAGATTTGTTTGATAACAAATCTTTAGGCTTTTCTATGTATTGTCATAAGCGAAACAAGACCGACGAACCGCTAGGTAATAAACTTTTAAGATGTGAATTAGGGAACATTCAATCCTGTTGAGCGCCTTGCTTCTCTGAAAACAGTAAGGCAGATATGCAAAGAACTAGTTAAGGAAAAGATTTCATCCGCATGGATTGGGAGATCTTCCTTAAAAGTTCGTAATAGCAGAATGGCTCGGATTTAATGATTCCAATAATTGAGTTTACATTAGATCTGCTCTGATAAGTAGCGCGTTAAAAAGTTTAAAGATTAAATAGAAATGTTTTAGGTGTGATATTAAACTAGTGTATTATTTGCAATGAGAATTCTATACATTCATAATGACTATGCAAAACCGAGCGGAGAAGAGTCTGCTTCCGGTGAGCTAATCCAATTATTGAGAGAACATGGCCATGAGGTTGAAAAATACTCCCGTAGTTCTGCAGAGATTGCAGATAGTACTTTAGGAAAAATAAAATCTTTTTTTACGGGCATATGGAATCCGTTTGAAGCTAAGCGACTTCAGGCTTATCTGAGACACTTCAAACCGGATGTGGCAATTGTTCAGAATCTGTATCCTTTATTATCTCCGAGTATATTTAAGCCGCTTAATGATAGCCATGTGCCGATAGTGATGCGTTGTCCTAACTACCGATTGTTTTGTCCGGGAGGGTTATGTTTAGATAATGATGGGCATATCTGTGAGAAATGCTTCGGAAGAGGAAAGGAGTGGTGGTGTGTCTGGAAAAATTGCGAGAAGAGTCTTTTCAAGAGTGTGGGATATGCTGCAAGAAATGCAACTGCAAGAAAAAGCAGGGCTATTTTAGACAGCGTAGATATGTTTATCGTGCAATCCGCATTCCAAAAGGAAAAGTTTATATCACAAGGTATATCAAGAGAAAAAATTGGAATATTACCCGGTATTGTTCCGGTAATTACTGAATATAAAGAAGGAAATCCAATCGGCGGCTGGTTTACATTCGTGGGTAGAGTGAGCGAAGAAAAAGGCATTTATGAATTTATAGAAGCTGCCAAGCAACTTCCGCATCTTACCTTCAAGGTTGCGGGGAACTTGGACCGGAATTTTGAAAAGCCTGCAGATATGCCGCGAAATGTCGAGTTCGCCGGGTTCCTGAAAGACCGTGAGTTGGATGATTTGTATCGTAAATCAAGGGCGATTGTAGTGCCGAGTAAATGGTATGAGGGTTTCCCAAATGTCATAGTCAGAGGAATGCTTTTGAAAAGGCCTGTCATTACGACCAACATCGGTGCCATGCAAAGTATTATAGACAATGGAGTAAATGGTATCACAGTCCCTCCCGGAGATGTAGAGGCGTTGAAAAAAGCTATTGAGGAGTTGTCAAAAGATGATAATAAATCTATTGAGTATGGGTTAAAAGGGTATGAAAAGGCAAGAACCCTATATTCTCGTGAACAAATCTATTTGTCGTTACAATCCATAATAAATCAAGCGGTCAAAATTAGACAATAAAAGTTATGGCGCCAGTAACTCTGAAGTGCAATTAATACAGTTCAGATGTAATTCATCATCACTGGCAATAATTGTTTGAAAAACTCATGATTTATAGATGCTATTCCTCTCATTTACATCATTCCCCTGTATTGTAATATCCCGGCCAGTATGGTTTTTTCTTATATGAAGACATATTTCAATATTCGTTACGAGTTCGATAAGAAGACCGTACACGAAAACATCGCACGGCAACTGCAAAGAAATGAGGCCAACTACATCTGTGTGGCCGACGGCGTGATCCTCAATACCGCAAACCGGGACCCCGAATATCTCAAGGTCGTAAACGGAGGCATGTTCGCCATCTGCGACAGTAGTTATGTCCCGCTTTACATCCGATGGATTTACGGGAAGCGCTTCGAGCAGTATTGCGGCAGTCAGATCTTCATGGATATCATCCGCAGCCGCAAGTATCGCATGATCTTCATGGGAACTTCGCAGGCCATTCTCGACGGACTCAAGGAGAACCTCACCCATGAAAACCCCGATGTGGCGCAGATGCAATTTGTTGAGTTGCCGTTCCGTAAGGTCGAGGAGTTTGACTACCCGGAAATCGCCCGTATGGTGGAGGCCGATGGTGCCGATATCATTTGGGTTGCCCTCGGAGCACCCAAGCAGGAGATTTTCATGAGTCGTCTGAAGCCTTATTTACATCATGGTGTCATGATTGCTGTCGGGGCTGCGTTCAAGTTCTTCAGTGGAACGGAGGTCTCCCGAGCCCCTCAATGGATGATTCGCTGTCACCTTGAATTCGTACACCGTATCTTTAAGGAACCGCGTAAACAATTGTCGCGATGCGCGGGTATTCTAGGTTCATTACCTCGTCTTTTGTGGCAAGAGTGGCAGCGTAAACGCCATAATGCTCATATTGCAGGACGTTAATTTTAGATTTTGCCGAGGTGTCCCAAAGATAGTCTTGGCCTATTTTCTTCTTTTCATATCCGAGTTGCAATGCATGTCGCAGATCTCAAAATCATTGCACTCTTCCTATTGCATCATTAGCAATATACCATAACATTTTATTTCTTAAAAAATGAAAACAGCCTTAATCACTGGGATTACAGGCCAGGATGGCTCGTTCCTGGCTGAACTCCTTTTGGAGAAAGGGTATGATGTTCACGGCACGATCCGCCGTTCGTCGACCGATTACCGCGAGCGTATTGCTCATCTGGAGGGAAAACCTCATTTCCACCTGCATTACGCTGACCTGGGCGACTCGATGAGTATTCTGCAGGTCGTTGGAAAAGTACGTCCTGATGAGATTTATAACCTGGCAGCTCAGAGCCATGTGCAGGTTTCGTTTGATGCTCCGGAGTTCACGGCCGACGTCGATGCTACGGGTGTGCTGCGCATTCTTGAGGCCGTACGCCAGTGTGGACTTGCCGAGACCTGCCGTATCTATCAGGCTTCGACCTCGGAGCTTTATGGCAAGGTGGAGGAGGTCCCGCAGAACGAGAAGACCCCGTTCCATCCCTACAGCCCCTATGCCGTAGCCAAGCTCTATGGATATTGGATCATCAAGGAGTACCGCGAAGCCTACAACATGTTCTGCTGCTCGGGTATTCTTTTCAACCATGAGTCCGAGCGTCGTGGCGAAACCTTCGTGACGCGCAAGATCACCCTTGCAGCCGCCCGTATCGCCCAGGGCAAGCAGGACAAACTCTATTTGGGTAACCTTTCGTCGCTGCGCGACTGGGGATATGCCAAGGATTACGTGGAGTGCATGTGGCTGATTCTGCAGAACAAAAAGCCCGAAGATTTCGTAATTGCCACGGGCGAGCAGCACTCTGTCCGGGAATTTTGCTATCTTGCCTTCAAATACGTGGGCATCGAGCTGGAGTTTGTCGGCGAGGGCGAGAACGAAAAGGGTATCGACAAGGCCACGGGCCGTGTGCTGGTGGAGGTGTCGCCCGATTTCTACCGCCCGACGGATGTCGTGAATTTGTGGGGTGATCCTTCGAAGGCCAAGGCCGAACTGGGCTGGAATCCCACGAAGACCTCGTTCGAGCAGCTGGTGAAGATCATGGTCGATGCCGACATGGCAAAAGTGGCCGTGGAGCGTGCCGGTGACGAAATCCGCACAAACCTGGCCGAGTACCTCGAGAAGGGTATCGTAAAATAGAACGCCTTATGATGGAGAAAAACGCAAAAATCTATGTCGCCGGACACCGCGGCATGGTGGGCTCGGCCATCGTTCGTGAGCTGCAGCGCCAGGGTTATACGAACATCATTACCCGTACCCACAAGGAGTTGGATCTGACGCGTCAGGAGGCCGTAGAGCGCTTCTTTGCCGAGGAGCGTCCCGAATATGTCTTTCTTGCAGCCGCGAAGGTCGGCGGTATCGAGGCCAACCAGAGTGCCTTGGCCGACTTCATGTACGACAACATGATCCTCGAGATGAATGTCATCCACGCTGCCTGGCAGAACGGATGCAGGAAACTGGAGTTTCTGGGCTCGTCGTGCATCTACCCGCGCATGGCTCCGCAGCCAATGAAGGAGTCGTGCCTGCTGACCTCGGAGCTGGAGAAGACGAACGAGGCTTATGCGCTGGCCAAGATCTCGGGTCTGAAGTATTGCGAGTTTCTGAACCGTCAGTACGGCACGGACTACATTAGCGTGATGCCGACGAACCTCTACGGTCCGAACGACAACTACCACCCGACGCACAGCCATGTGCTTCCGGCATTGATCCGCCGCTTTCACGAGGCCAAGGAGCAGGGCCTTCCCTACGTGACCTGCTGGGGCGACGGCAGCCCGCTGCGCGAGTTCCTCTATGTGGATGATCTGGCCAATCTGTGCGTCTTCCTGATGAACAACTACTCGGGCAACGAGACGGTAAATGCCGGTACGGGCAAGGAGCTGACGATCAAGGCGCTGACTGAGCTGGTTGCCAAGGTCGTCGGTTACGGGGGCGAGATCCGCTGGGATACCTCGATGCCGAACGGCACGCCGCGCAAACTGCTCGACGTCTCGAAGGCCACGGCATTGGGCTGGACCTACAAGACCGAGCTGGAGGACGGCCTGCGCCTTGCCTATGAGGACTTTTTGAATAACCCCATGCGTGCTGAGCGCTGAGAAAGGCGAAACCATTATGAATATTGTGCTGCTTTCCGGCGGGTCCGGCAAGCGCCTGTGGCCGCTATCCAACGATATCCGTTCCAAGCAGTTCATTAAAATTTTCAAGTGCCCGGACGGAAGCTATGAATCCATGGTGCAGCGGGTGTACCGCCAGATCAAACAGGTAGACAAAGGGGCGACTGTGACCATTGCCACCAGCAAGACCCAGGTTTCCGCCATCCACAACCAGCTGGGGGAGGAAGTGGGCATTTCGGTGGAACCGTGCCGCCGCGATACCTTCCCCGCCATTGCGCTGGCAACGGCCTATCTGGCCGATGTGCAGGGCGTGGACCCGGAGGAGCCGGTGGTGGTCTGCCCGGTGGACCCCTATGTGGAGGATGACTACTTTGAGGCACTGAAAGCCTTGAGTGAGCAGGCTGCCAAAAGCGAAGCCAACCTGGTGCTGATGGGCATTGAGCCGACCTACCCCAGCGAGAAATACGGCTATATTATCCCCAAAAACAGCAGCGCCGTGAGCGATGTTGCAACCTTCAAGGAAAAGCCGGACGCCGAAACGGCAAAGGCTTACATCGCCCAGGGGGCGCTGTGGAACGGCGGCGTGTTTGCCTACAAGCTGCGCTATGTGCTGGATAAGGCCCATGAGCTGATCGACTTTACCGATTATAAGGACCTGTTTGATAAATATGCCGAGCTGAACAAAATCAGCTTTGACTATGCTGTGGTGGAAAAGGAACCCAAGATCCAGGTTATGCGGTTTGCAGGCCAGTGGAAGGACCTTGGCACCTGGAACACCCTGACCGAAGCGATGGGCGAGCCCAGCGTGGGCAAGGCCATGATGAACGATACCTGCACCAACGTGCATGTGGTGAACGAGCTGAACGTGCCGGTGCTGGCCATGGGCTTGCATGATGTGGTGATCTCTGCCAGCCCGGAGGGAATTCTGGTATCGGATAAAGAGCAGTCCAGCTACATCAAGCCCTATGTGGATAAGATCGACCAGCAGATCATGTTTGCCGAAAAATCCTGGGGTAGTTTCCGCGTGCTGGATGTGGAGGACGAAAGCCTGACCATCAAGGTGACGCTGAACCCCGGCCACAGCATGAATTACCACAGCCACATGAACCGCGATGAGGTGTGGGTGGTGATTTCCGGCACAGGCCGTACCGTGGTGGACGGCGTGGAGCGCCCCGTGCATGTGGGCGATGTGGTGCGGATGCAGGCCGG
>ERZ779922.565-NODE-565-length-31587-cov-4.562159_pt1 | contig 31587 bp, 17 predicted proteins | sample MGYA00511544_ERZ779922 | MGnify/ENA primary metagenome ERZ779922 (study PRJEB29588, sample SAMEA2154516) | human gut metagenome | biome: human gut; feature: human-associated habitat; material: faeces | place: Denmark | collected 2008/2010 ... | reverse complement strand
CCGATCGTCTACGGATTCCTTGTTCCAGGTAAGGAACGATTTCTTCATTTGGGTAGCCAGCAATTTAATCAACTGGTCCTTTTCCACACCCGGTTCGAATTCGGTTGCTTTCTGGATCATTTTCTCAAGCGTCTTGCCGTAATGACGGTAACGTATACGCGAATTGTTATAAGGTATACGCGGAGGACGTGAGTAAAGGTCTTCTTTCTTTACGATCTCGTACGGATAATCGATATCCAATTTGAAGTCGGCCATGATAGCCAAGTGATCCCAGAGAATATGTTTGAAGTCGTTTACATCGCGTAAATGGGGAAACATGTTTCCCATGATGTTGATTATTGTATCTGCACAGCGTTTACGTTCTTCCCTGTCCTGAATGGTAATGCAATAGTCCACCATATTCTGTATATTGCGTCCATATTCGGGCATAACCAATTTCTTTTCTTCTGTATTATATTTCATTACAAATTCTGTTTATCCGGCAAAGTTACAGATTATAATTGATTTAAACAATACGGCTCCTCCCCCGCAGAGTGTTAAGAAAAGCCTATAAAACCAAGGAGAAAGAAAACCGATTATAATATGTTTGCTTTCCTACTACTATTTTGAAAAGCCAATGAACAAACGTATCAAAACATGGCTGGGCAAATGACTAAAATGACATCGGTCTGCAGATAACTGGTACACTAACTCGTTTCATGCCATCAACTAACTCCAAACACCTCAAGAACTAAATGATAACATATAGCAAAGTATCTATTGGCAGTCACTACCAATTGCCCATATGTAGTACTACCAATTGATGATAGATAGTACTACGTATTCGTGACAAGTAGTACTACATATAAATAATATGCTATATGCCTTGAATTAGTTTACTATGACTTCCGAGATAGTTTATGGTATGTTCCGGATCAGTTGCTTCTTGAGAACGGGCAGAGTCCGGATAGGATCATTTTGCATTTTCCTTACCACTTTGAGAAACAACGCTCCGAATAGGCACAAAAAAATTAGGGGACAAGGATATTCCCTGCCCCCTAATTGATTTTTAGTCCGTTATTATTTTGAATCTGGTGTCTTACTGAAAATGGCGTGGATACGCTTCATGTCGAACTTAGGGGTACGGTCGTAATAATAAATACCGTTTTGCTCCTGTTCCACATCCGTAAGCTGCGTATAGCAATAGCCCCAAATATCATTTGAGAGAGATAGCACAGCATCCACCTGGCCTTCCAGACGAGCATAGAACTCTTCCAGGGAACGAGGCGGTTCGCCATATCCCCAGGATGTATTCTGGGCGCTCTCCATCTGCTGCGACGGATTCCATTTGATACCGCCAAACTCATCCACCAAGTAAGGCATGTCCTTCTTGTATTCCGGGAAAGCATACTGGTCGGTATATTTCAGGCCGTTGTAACCGATATTCATCGGCATCAGATGGATTTCCCATTTCGGAGCTTCCATCAGTTTGCCACCGTTATACAGTTTCTCCTTCAACTTGGCGGGGTCCTGTTCGTAATTATGAACGGTCCAGATATCGGTTGCGATATGCGTTCCACCGCTTGCCCCATGGAAAGGACGCGTCGGATCGATCATTTTCGTCAGGTTGTAGAGGTCGTGCATCAAACGCGGATATTGCACACGGTCGGGCCAGAACTCCTCGTTGGTCGGCGTCCAGATCAGGAGTGACGGATGGTTACGGTCGCGCTGCACAATCTCACTCCATTCGGTAATGAAATTACGAGCCGTTTCCGTATCGTTACAATCCATCCCCCAGCTGGAAGCTTCCCCCCAAGTCAGATAACCCATCTTATCCGCCCAATAATAGAAACGTTCTTCGAAAACCTTCTGATGCAGGCGTGCTCCATTGAAACCTGCCTCCATAGAGAGTTCGATATCCCGTTTCAACGCCTCGTCACTCGGAGCCGTCCAGATGCCGTCGGGATAGAAACCTTGGTCGAGCACCAGGCGCTGGTAGTAAGGCTTATTGTTCAGATAAATCTTATTGCCTTCGATATGCACTTTGCGCATACCGGCATAACCATTGACCTCATCAATTATATTTCCATTCTTATCCAATACTTTGTACTCCAAATCGTAGAGGAAAGGACTTTCCGGACTCCAAGTTTTCATCTTCTTGACCGGAAGGACCACAGAAGACAGAGAGCTTGCCGAAACCGTCCGGCTGGCAACCACCTTGCCGTTGTCTTTCAATGTCACCTGCAATTTTCCACCTGCTTCCTTATAGAAACGGGGACGAACCACCAATTGCTGCTGGTCGATATCCGTCAGAAGCTGAACCGATTGCAATCCTTCCGGATGGACCGCTTCCATCCAGACCGTCTGCCAGATACCGGTCGTACGGGTGTAGTTGCAGCCATAAGAGGCGTATTGCAGATTCTGTTTGCCGGCTGCTTGTTTGGCCCCACGGACGTCGCTCTCCACATAAACAACCAGACTATGTGTCTGGCCTGGCTTTACCAGAGAAGTAATATCCACGGCAAACGAGGAAGTCCCACCGAAATGGCGGTTAGCCAAAACTCCGTCGATATAGACTTCCGATTTATAGTAGACCGCACCGAAATTAAGCAGAATGTTCTTTCCGTTCCATTCCTGCGGGATCGTGATCGGACGCTGATACCAGAAATGATTGATAAAGTCCATATATCCGATACCGGACAATTTACTTTCCGGGCAGAAGGGAACAGTGATCTTCTTGTCAAAACCTTTCGATTTATAAAACTCGCGTTCCATTCCTGAACCGCCGAAATCAAACGAGCAGGTCCATTCCCCATTCAGGTTGACCCAACCCGCCCGCTCGAACTGCGGACGGGGATATTCGGGACGCGGCATAGACCAGACAGAGGCCACGCACAGAAAAAGAGATAAAAAAGCTATGCTAATCCGTTTCATGCTTTTACTTTAATTCGTTAATAACTGACTGATTGGCTTTCTTTACAGCAGCTTCGTCGATCTTGATCACTTTGCGGTCGTATGTCATCAGACCGTTCACTTCACCTTCCACATCAGTTGTCTGCGTATAGACAGCGGCAGAGAAACCACGTTTCACATAATCTTTCAGGATATTGGCGTATTTGACATATTCAGCCGTCACTTCGTCGCTGTTCTTAAACTGCACATATCCCCAGTTGCGTTTGTTCCACCACAAATGGTTTTCTACCGGAAGGCCGATTCCACCGTATTCACCCAACACATTCACACGTTTCGGATCGAACAGGAACATATCGGGAGCCGGATAGTTATGCAGATCCAAGATATCACCGCAAGGACGATGGTTGCCGCCGCTTGCCGGGTTCACCAGACGGGAAGGATCGTAAGTCTTTGTCCATTCAGCCGCTTTTTCCGTTTCAAACTGTCCCCATGCTTCGTTGAAAGGAACCCAAACGACTACGGAAGGATTGGATATGCAAAGGTCCATGATCTCTTTCCATTCACGATAATAGTTGGCCTTGGATTCAGGTGTACGTTCATTGTCTTTTCCACCGTTATATACATGGTGATCCCAAATATAAGAGCCATGATCGCCGCTCGGCATATCCTGCCATACCAAGATACCTTCCTTATCGCAATGATAATACCAGCGTGCCGGTTCCACTTTCACGTGCTTACGGATCATATTGAAGCCCCAGTCTTTTGTTTTCTTGATGTCGAACAACAATGCTTCATCTGTCGGAGCCGTATAAAGTCCGTCAGGCCACCATCCCTGGTCCAGCGGGCCGAACTGGAATAAATCCTGATTATTCAACTGCATGCGCATAATGCCGGCAGCATCGCGTTTAGAAGAAATCTTACGGAAAGCCGTATATGATTTTACTTCATCCAGCACCTTTCCGTCTTTCGACAAAGAAACCGTCATATCATACAAATAAGGATTGGACGGGCTCCAAAGTGTCGGGTTTTGTACGGACAAACGCAATTCCTTTCCTTGAACACCTTTGGCCGTAGCCACAACCTGGCCTTTGTCCAACACCTTCACGGTTACGATACCGGAATTGCAGTCGCAGGAAGTTCCGACCGTCACATTCAACGTATTATTGTCAATATTGGAAATAGACTTTACCGAAGTCACATGGGCAGCAGCTACCGGTTCCAACCATACTGTCTGCCAGATACCGGTTACTGGTGTGTACCAAATGCCTTCCGGACGGGAAGTTTGTTTACCGCGCGGTTGATATCCCTTATCACTAGGATCCCATACACGGACAACCAGCTTCTGGTTGTTCTTTCCTGTCAGATACGGAGTGATGTTGAAGGAGAACGGAGTGAAACCGCCTTTATGAGAACCGATCAGGATGTCGTTTACAAACACGTCCGCTTTCCAATCCACCGCACCGAAATTTAACATGATGTCCTTATTTTTCCAGGCTGAAGGAACGGAAAAAGTACGCTTATACCATAATTCGCTGTTTTCGCCAACTTCTTTCTGTACGCCAGACAGAGAGGATTCGACAGCAAAAGGAACCAAAATCTTACCATCGAATGTTGCCGGTTCTACATCGCCAACCGGTTTGATGGCATATTCCCATTCCCCGTTCAGATTTTGCCAATCGCCACGTTCCAACTGAGGACGGGGATATTCAGGAAGGACATTCGCCGGATTTACCTGTTCCGACCACGGTGTCTTGATCTTATCTCCTACCGGTTTCCATTGAGCCTGTGCACCCAAGGCCAGTGCCAATGCACAACATACAAATAAGGTCTTTTTCATGATTTATACTTTATGATTTGTGAATGATTATAATTTTCAATTAATAAACTCCGGAGCTTCCGCTTCTAAAGAAGGACTTGCCCCTTCAACTTCCGGCCAGCCATCTCTCCAACGGATCCGATCCAACATCAGGACTCGTCCGGTAGGATGTTCACGGCTCACGGCATGATAGAGAACCCAGTCGTTCCCACGGTCGTCCGTAACGATTTCCGAGTTATGCCCTGTACCGACAAAAGCATCATTTCCATGAATCAGAACTTCGTGATGATTTTCCATCATCGGTCGTCCCTGTTTGTCGGTGTACGGGCCGAACAGGCTGTCAGAACGGCCTACAACTGTAGTATAGGTACTTTTCAATCCCTCACAACAACTCCCTATCGAGGCAAACAAATAATAATAATCGCCCCTTTTATGGATGTAAGTACCTTCGTAGGCGGTTCCGGCAACCTGTTTCTTTTTGGCTCCGTCCCGAACAGATAGGCCGTCTCCCGACAACTCTATCCCATAGATACCGCGGAAACTACCCCAAAACAGGTATTTTTTCCCGTTATCCTCCATGAAAAATTGGTCTATAGAATTTTGAACTTGAATTGTCTTGCTTCGGAACAACGGTCCCTTGTCAATGAACGGCCCTTCCGGTTTGTCGGATGTAGCAACTCCGATCCCACAGGTCCACTCACCTCCCCAGACGGACATGGAATAATACAATACATATTGTCCGTTAATATAATTGATATCCGGTGCCCATAAGCCTCCTTTCGGCTCGAAGGTCGGACGTGTTTCTTCCGTGAAAGCCGTTCCGATCTCCTCCCAGTCCACCAAGTTGCGTGAACGATGGATCGGCGTATTGCGGATATCTTCGGTTGCATACAAGTAGAAATAGCCATCATCCGCTTTGATGATGGTCGGATCAGGCAAACTGTAATCGATCACCGGATTCCGATAAGTGCTCTTGGCTTCCACCACTGGTTCTTCCGCCGGCTCAGGACGAAAAGAGGGTTTATACATCTGCTTTTCCAGCATCTTCATAAAAAAGCCCCCCACTACCGAACGGGCACGCATGTTGATGGACCGGCCGTCGGTAGCCTCATACCAGTCGGTCAGGGGTACGCGAGGTTCGGTTTCATTCACATATTTATAGGCGGGTGATAACAAACGGGAGAAATCCTCCTGCGTATCTGCCAAGCACGCTGTCCATAAAATCCAATCAATCTTGGTATAGGTCTTGCGGCTGTCAAGCGGAAGGCCGAACGGCTGTTGCCGACTCAAATAGAAAGCGACCTCCTTCCGGGCGATCCTGTCCGGAAAGATATGCAAGCCCAAAACTCTATCCCAAACCAGATTATACTTCTGGCTCCAAGTATTTTCCCGGTCGAATGTCAGCCGGTAATGATCTCCATCATCAGCCATCCGCTCCCATTTCTCTGCCATCTCGCGAGCGGCTGAAACATACCTGACAGCCTGTTCCTTATCTCCCAACATCTCGGCCAACTTTCCATATCCGGCAATCCCTATGATCGCCTTTATCGAAAGGTTTGCATTATGGGCCAGGTGTCCGGCAAAATCATCCGTACACAACTGATTTTCCGGATCAAGTCCCTCTTTCAGCAAATAATTAGCCCAAACACCCAACGTCTTCCAATGTTCACGAGCATAATCCGCATTACCTTCGCGCAGAGCGATGGCAGTTGTCAGAATCAACATATTCCCACATTCTTCGACCGGCATATCGAAAGGATATGTCTGCCCGTTGGCATGAGGATAGGTTCCGACATCATGGGCGGCAAAAGGCTTGTTCCATCGTCCGCTTTCGCTGTAATGGAAAATCGGATTCAGCATTCCTTTCAATAATTCCGGATTATAAAGTAAGAACAAGGGGGCAGACGGATACGTCACATCAACCGTACCGATCGAACCATTGCTAAAATTCTCCTTGGAAAGAAACAACAGATTCCCGTCTTTATCTTCTATAAGTTTGTGGGCCGCCACCGCCTGGCGGTAAGCAATGGCACAAAGTTCTGCATATTCTTTTCCACCGGCTTTTTCCGCGTCTTCCATCAGACGAGTGTCGAAATGACGGCAGCGCTCCATAACCGAACGATATTCCTTCGCTGATTCTTCAAATGCCTGCCGGATATTTTTCTTACCGTTATGTTTCCAATACGCCATCCGGTTATCCTTGAAATACTGGATGGCATACAAGTCGTCATAGCCCACCATCAGGAACCCGGCCTTCGGAGAAGAAGACACTGCCTCCAAAATATGGCTGTAGACAAGTTGTTTCCGATCGCCAACCTCCATCACCGTCTCCTTTTCCACTTGTGCCGCCAAATAGAAATAACCCCAGTCAATACGGACATCATCCCCTTTGCGTAACAAAACAGCCTGCTCAGCCGTTCCTGTCTTCAAATAAGAAATACCGTTTTCCACCTCCCTCTCAACCATGACCGCCTGATCCTCCGTGTTGACGGCCAAAGATGAAAAAGCTTCGACACTCACCCGTACCTCATGCTTCTTTTGATCTGCCGAACGAACCTGCCAAGAAATATAATTGACCGGCATGGACATCCGATCCAAATCATCCAGCAATAACGGAGCCGTAAAAACGACATCGAGCAAAACCGGACCACATTCAAATGTATAATAAGTTTGCGTGGGAAGGACATTCACAGACAACTGTCGGGCAGCAGTCGCAAAACGAACCGATGCTCCCTCTTCCGGTGTTTCCTTTCCCATGAAACGATAAGAAACACCATCCACATCCACTACCCCCAACAAGGCCTGTTCCTTGCCGGTCCAATGGCGGGTCACATCAGCATTCAATTCATCTGCAAACGACCAAACGCTGGTATATGGATCTACGGAAATAAGCGGATAAGAAGGAGCGCGCAATGCGTTCCTTTTATCCGGCTCAAACAAACTCCCTGAACCGCAGGACACGTTCAGCAGTATCCCTTGGCAACAAATCAATAGTATCAGAAAGGCCTTCTTCATTTCTAATAAATATATATATAATTAAACACAAACTGACTTGATAATAAATCATGTGCAAAGGTATTCTTTCGCCTTCTATCACATTTTCAATTATCAATCATTTACTTTCAAATATCAATCAAAACTACATGAAATCAGCTTGATACGCAAAACCGGATAGGATAACCGTTTTTCAAGCATCCTATCCGGCAATAACCTTATCACTTCAACCGAACCACTGGCGAATAGATAGCCTGATCCGCTCCGTTAGCCAAAACACCGACACGAGCGTAAAGGGCTTTTGCCTTTACTATTTCGGTATTACCGCTAATATCGGCAGAAAGATTCACGCTACCGGGAACGACATCCGAGAAGTCCTGACGGTACAAGTTGTTGACATCATCCGCAAATTGCGTCTTGCTTAATAACAACATCACCCGACTGATCTTCGCATCCGGCACAATCCTGTTAATCATAAACGACGCGTTCATTGCCGATCCCGTAACAGACAATTGTTCGTTCGAAATCATAAAATACGGAGTAACTTCCAGATTCACTTCCGTATGTCCTTTCAAATTCACGGTTACGGACTCATGATTATTCACCCACGGTCCGTTCCCGTCTCTTGTCGTCAAACGATATTCACCATCAAACAAAAGAGCGGAGAAAGTACCATCTTGTCCTACAAAAACAGAAATCGGATCATTCTTCTCATAACCATCCTGATACAACTGCAACTGGACTGCTTCGCCGGTTCCACGCAAGTTCAAAGCCTGTCCCTGATAAGTAACTCTACCAACCAGTTTGGATTCCGGCGCATCAAAATTATCTTTTCCACAGCCGGAAAACAATACCAGCAGTAAAATTACCGAAAAAATATTAGATATAATCTTCATACTCATGCATTTTTAATTATTGATACGGGTTCTTTACCAACTTAGGATTATTGTTAACCCAGCCCAAATCGAGGAAGTTGTAATAATTCTGCATCCGGAAATAACGTGCATTCGGAGACATGAACAAGAAGTCTTCCACAAACACCCACTTGCCGTCATTCGGGTCACCCGGTGCAACCACACGATACGGCCAGAGGCGACGGTGACGAGCCTGCGGATCATTGTTGTTTCCATTCCAGACTTTATCAGCCAAACGCCAACGCTTCATATCCCAATAACGATGGTCTTCGAAAGCAAATTCAACGCGATATTCATGCACGATATTCTCAAATGTAACAGTTTCCAACGGCTTCACACCTGCACGATTACGCACGGCATTGATAAATTCGGCTGCACGTCCGTTTTCCAGTTCGAAAGACGCTTCGGCCGCAATCATATAGGCTTCAGACATACGGAAACGAGGCATCCACATTTCGGAATTACGACCACGCGTCGATGCTCCAGGAGTTTCATCAATAAATTTACGATAATAAAAACCTGTCTTATTAACATACTGTTCATTAGACTCTTTCGGACCGTTCAATGCAGTCAAAGCATTTCCATTGGCGTCTTTAGAGTCCAAATCACCAGCTATCAGCTCCCATTCTCCATTATTCTTTACCAACTGACCTGCCTGCAATACGACCGGAACACTTTTCAATTCCGCACCCGGATAAAGGATAGTTCCCCATAAACGAGGATCACGGTCTTTGAATGGAGCATCAGACGAATCATAAAACTTAAATGTCCCATTTTCAGAAGTCACGACCTTACTATCCGTCCCAGGGGTATCCGTATCAAGCAATTCATAGGCTTCAACCAGATTTAAAACAGGACCGCCATAACTATTGTCAATATCCTCCGCATGAGACTTAGGAATATTATATTTCGTAAACTCAACAGTCTGCCCCGGATATTTATAATCCCGTGCCCAAATAACTTCTGTATTATTGTCTTTTACGGATGTCGCCTCATAAAAGTTTAATCCCTTATTGTCCGGACGCCGATCCTGCAGAATATAAGGACTGTCTTTAATCACATTCTCTGCGGCAGCCAAAGCCGTTTTATAATAATCAGATGCCTTATCAGCCGGAATCCCAACTTCCCCTCCCTCTGTTCTAATCGGAGTTGACATTTTATTATTATAATTAGCGATCGAAGCAGCATAGACAGCGGCACGCGCTTCCAACATCTTAGCCGTCCACCTATTTGCACGAGCAGAATTTATCTGTTTCTCCGCCGGCAATAAATTATAAACAGCCTGGCATTCACTTATGATATAATCATACATCTCTGCTTCCGTCGAACGTGGGAACTGCATCGTAGTTATATCCATACCAGATTGATAATCAAACACCTCATCTCCGATTATCGGCATACCGCCCAAACCACGGCACATATTGAAATAACACCAAGCACGTAAAAAACGCGCCTCCCCTTCTAATGGAGCTTTCTCAGAATCTTTCAGGACTTCCGTTTCACGCAACCCTTTTAAAAACTGATTCACATTACGGATGAACGTATAATCATACACTCGCCAAAGATCATCTTCGAACGTAGAGCGTTGATCCGGTCCTCCATCCATTTTTGCCGCATCATCAATATAAGTCATGGAATAGCTATCATTTATGTGTTGTCCCCATGTTACGCGACCATAATAATTCGCTAAAACAGATTTAATCATCACCGCATCACCAAAAATCTGGTCATCCGTCATGATCTTATCTGGCTCACGATCCAAAAAATCACTACAAGCCGTTGCCGAGAACAAACAAACTGCCAAGGCCGACATTATATATATCTTCTTCATTTCTACCTAAAATTTAAGGTTTACACCAATATTTATAATACGTGTTGTCGGATATCCCAAACCATTTCCTTCCGTCGATTCAGGATCAATACCCGGAGCATTGGTAAATGTCAACAAGTTGGTCCCCGCCACATAAAAGCGCAGATCCGAGATCAACGCTTTTTCCACAATATGTTTCGGGAGCGTGTATCCTAACTCCAAATTACGTAATTTGACATACCGGACATTCTTTTTCCAGAAGGTACTGTTCCAATAATTACTGTGCGAACTATTTCCAATCAACAACATCGGATATTTTCCCGGTATCAATTCACTGTCTGCATCCCAAATATCAGACAAACGCCATGTGTCTTCCATATAATATTGCGGGTTGTTACCACCATCATGGAACGGGTTACGTTGTTCCCATTGCTGATACCAGGATCCCATCGCGCCACCGGTAAAATCGAACGCCAAATCAAATCCTTTCCAACCGAATGAAAAATTCAAACCGAAATTAAGAATCGGAGTGGAATCTTCCCGATATCCAATCGGACGTTCATCCAAACTATTAATCACACCGTCACCATTCACATCCTTATATTTGATGTCACCCGGACGAAGCGTCTTATTACCCTGACGGTCATTGTCGATCGGATAAGTGGCGATCTCTTCCCAACTATTGAACTGTCCGATTGCTTCCAATCCCCAGTTCAGATAACCGAAACGATGGTTCAACGAATTGCGATACACATCCCAAGAATTGGAGAAACGCGGTTTATACTGTTCCCAATCATAGAAACGGGAATACGTAATATTACCGCCGATAGAATATGTGAAGTCCTCTACCCGGTCTGTCCACCGAACAGCCGCATCATACCCCATGTGCACATCCGAATTCAAGTTTTCTTTCGGTAGGCTGAAACCGACTTCCGATGGCAACAGGACATCATAACGAGATGCAGGAAGCCCGTCACGCTGACGGCGGAAAAAGTCGAACTGCCCCGTCAAGCGATTATCCAAAAAAGCAACATCAAAGCCGACATCCAGAATCTTAGCCTTGATCCAAGACAATGTCGTCCCCGGAAGTCCGCGCGGAACCGAACCTATCGTATATTTCCCATCAATAACAGAACCGCCATTCTTATAGTTATAACCGCTCATATAATCGAACGCCGCATATCCGGAAACGTTATCGTCACCCACCATACCGTATGATCCACGGATTTTCAAATCGCTGAAAATATTCGATAGCTTGGATTCCTTCCAGAAATTTTCTTCCGAAATACGCCAACCGACAGAAGCGGAAGGGAAGAATCCCCAACGATGATCAGGCGGAAATTTCCAAGATCCATCATAACGAGCCGAAAATTCAACCAGATATTTATTGGCATAATCATAGTTGCCACGGAACATCCACCCCAAACGTGCCTCCGTTTCATTACCCTCATCATTATATGTATCCATCGTCTCATAATCAATCAGATGTAACGCATTAGCCGTCGGAATAGCATGCAGCCAGGAAGTCGGCGTATCTCGCTTAATCGATTCAACCCCGGCAACAGCGGCCACATTATGATCTCCAAACCTTTTATTGTAAGACAGTTGAATATTCGACATCAATTCTTCGTTGTGTCCCACACGTCTTTCTCTCCAAGGATTATTATTCTCGAAAATCACCGGATAAGTATCCGTCGCTTCATCATAGCCATACAATTTATACGTATATTCCTGATTATTCATCTGCTGATATGCCAGATAATATCCGACCAAAGCCTTTGCCTTCAAACCATCGAAAATATCATACTCCGCCGTGGCTTGTAATTGCGCCACACGCCAAGTTTCTTTATATTCTCCGGACAATTCATAATTCAACCATCCGAAATTCGTCGCGGCATTAGAAGAAGTCAATGTCGGATATTTAGGATTGTCATTTGCAAAAGGACGCTTTGTCGGCAAATTTCGATATGTCCCAAAACGAGGCATCCAATAATCATCTGCCTCCGGAACACCCGGATTTTTCCTTTCTTCTATACGGCCATTCATGGAAGCTCCCACTTTCAAACGAGAAGTAATTTGCGTGTCTATGTTCATCTGAACATTGGTACGTTTAAATCCACCATAATTTACAATCATCGCGTCTTGGCTCATGTGACCGACAGAAACATAATAGTTCGTCTTATCCGAACCACCGGAGATATTGGCATTCAGATAATACTGAGGATTGGTTTCCCAGATGAAGTCATACCAGTCAAACGGCACATATCCTTTTTCTTTTCCCGCCAACCATTTCTGATAGTCTTCCTTACTATATGTATAGTCGGTCTTTCCTTGAACCGTTTCAGACTGGATATAATTGGTGATATAGGTCGCCGCATCCGCCGGTTTCGGGAAAGTAGACGGATTCTGCCAACCGTAGTATGCGTTCAGAGAAACCGTATTCTTAGTGTTCCGTTTACCTTTTTTCGTATTGACAACAACAACACCATTTGCCGCACGCACACCGTAAATAGCGGCAGAAGCATCTTTCAATACAGAAATGCTCTCGATATCATTGAAGTCGATATTATTGAATTGGCCTGCATCCGATTGCACACCGTCGATCACATACAACGGATCACCCATGTTACGGATCTGGATACTGGTCGTAGCCCCCGGACGGCCATCCGTCTGGCGCGTGTTCAAACCGGCGATCTTACCGACCAGTGCACCCGAAGCCGTGGAGGCAACCGAACGGCTGATGTCTTCCGAACCGACGGCCGTGACGGCACCCGTCAGCGTCGCCTTTTTCTGCGACAGACCGAAACCGGTCACCACCACTTCTTCCAGCGCCTGCGAATCTTCACGCAAAGTTATATTCAAAGTAGATTTTCCTTTGACCGAAACAGACTGCGTGACATAACCGATATAAGAAATTTCCAACACGGCATCAGGAGCCACAGTCAAGGAAAAAGCACCATCCATATCTGTAATGATACCGTTGGTCGTCCCTTTTTCAACGACATTGGCTCCCGGTACCGGTTCACCCAAATTGTCGACTACGATCCCTTTTACTATATGTGTTTGTTGCTGTACGACAGCCACGGAAACTTCCTTTGCGGCTGCTTTCTTTTCCGGAACCAAGACAATTTGGTTGTTCGATATTTCAAATGTCATTCCCGTCGAAAACAGGATATTTTTCAAAATATCCTTAACAGCCTTGTTTTGAGCATTCACGCTTACTTGACGAGACAAATCAATCTTATTCTCATCATAGAAAAATGAATAACCGCTTGCCTCTTCGATCCGTGAAAGCGCCTCGCTCAACGAAACATTTTCCAACCGGAGCGAGATGGAACGAAGCTGAACTTCCGCTTCGGCCGTCCCGGACAAACTCATCCAAAATAAAATGCTTATCAATAATGGCATCTTCCATTTCAAAATGCCACTGTTACTAAAGAACTTTCGTTTCTTCATAACCTTTTTAAGATTTAATAAATTACTGATTTAATTGTTACAACTTCGAATTACTTTTTTACGTGTGTTTCATAGGCATTCCTGATTTAATTGTTACTATTTTCTTGTTATTCTCACCGTATTATCTTCATCAAAAACATATTCTATCGGGGTTATCTTCGCAATCAGGCAAAGCACCTCCTCCAACGATTCATGTGTGATCGTAAAGGTATAGGCTTGATCGGTCGGCAACGACGGGTCCAAACGGATATCCATGCCATACCATTCCGACAGATATCCGGTCAGTTCATAAATCGTCTTTTTCTCGAAACGCAAGGATTCTTTTGCCCAAAGGCAAGAGATAGAAACATCCGTGGTTTTCTTTTCTATGCTGGGAACACTTTTTTTACACACGGCTGTTTCGCCCGGATTCAGGCTTCTCGACACACCGTGATTTTCAACAACGACCAACCCTGACAATAGGCTGACATCCACATGGTCCTGCTTTTCCCGCGCCTTCATGTTAAAAACCGTCCCGTGCACCTTTACGACCACACCGCCGCCTTCCACTACAAAAAGACGGTCCGGATCTGCCGCCACCTCGAAATAAGCCTCTCCATCCAAACGGACGTTACGCTCTTTAGTCCAACGGGAAACAAAATATTCTAACGTCGATCCGGCATTCAGCCAAACGAAAGTACTGTCCGGCAAACATATCCGGGATTTTCCATTCAAGGAAGAATAAGCCAATACGGCATCGCTTGCCTTGTACCATTCGGCCGTCATATAACCGGCAAAAGAGAACAACAGGAAAAATAAAACCGCAACCGCAGCAATATACAAACGAAAAGAACGCAAAGACAACTTGAACATTCGCGGCTCTGCCTTTCTCATACGCTCCTCCATCCTTTTCCATAAGGCATCGACATTGGAAACATACCGCATGTTTTCTTCCATGATGGACAACCAAAGGGATTGCCAACTTTGGAATCGGGCATGGTTTTCCACATCGGCAAGCCATACATCCAATTCTGCCTGTTCCTTCTCCGAAATCTCACACTTGAATTTCCGGATAATCACTTCCCACGGTATATTTTTGTCTCTTCGTACCATTTATGAAACGTGAGACTCGAAAAATGAAGGCATCCCCTAAAAACAAATCGATTTTTTTCCAATTCCCCGATTCCAAGCCATGACAATATCCTGCAAACAGGAAGAATGACTTATTGTAAAAAAATCAAAAAGTTGAACAAGAAACGGATATTCCGCCCTGTTCTGCCAAACGGCGAATCTGATAAGAACGATTAGTCACTTTACCGGTGACAAACTCGGGAATATTATACGATTTCATCAAGCCGGCATAGTAGTCCGCCTCCTTTTGAGGGAGCAAAAACGGTTTACCGGTTTTGCCATCCTTCCCGACATACGCAATGAAAGGACGCGTGTACAATCCATCCAAACGCCTGCTGCTGAACACAACCCATCTTCCGTTGGACGACCACGAATGGTAACTTTCCGTATCATTGCTGTTGAGCGTTTCCGGATAGGAACCGACTCCGGACTTCAAGTCGATCATATACAGGTCGGCATCCTTATGCCAGATCGGGAAAGTGCCATAACCAGACAAAGTACAAAGCATGAACCGACCATCCGGAGAAACTCTTGGAAAAGAAACGCTTTTTCCATTCGCACGAGCATCAAACAGCGTATCCACCTGCGAACCGAACGTTCCGGATTCAGGGTCGAACGAGATGCAGCACAAGCTATAAGCCAATTTTCCAATGGAATCAGGCATCAAGCAAGCCGGAGCAGTGCAATAAAACAAACTCTTACCATCCGGAGAAAAAGAGGGAAACGTATCAAAACTTGACTGCGAAGCGAGTCCGGGCACAGACAAAAACGTATGGCGCTCCACATCGTAAACGATCACATCCGATGCCGTGTCATAAACCTCCGTCCGCTGAGTGGAATGCAACTGCTGGGTCGTCCTATTGATGGAAAAAGCGATGTAACGACCCGAAGGATGCCAATAAGGATAGGTAAAAGCTGATATCGTCTTATCTGTTTTCGTATCCAATAACTCGACCTCGTCTCCATCAACCAATACAGTCCCGGCCAACTTGGCACGCAAGTGGAACAGCATCTTGTCCGGATCATGGCCGCAGAAAGAATGGCAATTCACGCAATTATAGTCCGTCATCTTGTTCTCATAAACAGTCGTTTCATCAAAAGACTCCATTCCACGTTGGTAAATTCCCATTTTGTTCCATAATGCATAGCCAGGTTCTATCAAGCGATATACCAAATAAGGATCAACCGGATCTGCCGCCACATTCAACGATACGGGTTGCCAAATCTCCCACCGATCGCCCTTCTTACGCGCCACCGTAACCCGAACGGAATCATCTTTTGCCTCCTGCAAAAGCCTCTTCCATTTCTTTTCCGGAATCCTGACTTTCCCGTCGGGGGCCTCCACCTTGAATTTTACCACTCCTGCTTCCAACAAGACCGACACACGACATCCGTCCGCGCGGACCGTGAAGTTCAACGGAGCTATATTGTACGGGATAGTGGTTTGCGCATAATCAGGAAATAGAACAGGCTTCTCACCTAACCGTTTCCCATTTTTCCAATCCTCCGAACAAGCACAAAACAAAATTGCCGCCACCAAAAAGCAATAAAATCGTTTCATCGCGTACCTTTATTTCTTAAATATCAAATAAAACCAATAGGTATCTCCATACGAACCGGCCATGACATCCCGAAAATTGACATAGCCATGCTTCGTGTTCATATCCTGATCGAACGCACCGTAGCGCAACTCGACTTTCATTCCGACCCCTTTTTCGGGCCACAATCGGGGAGTCTTTTGATAAAGCGCTATCACGGCTTCCTGTTGGTGGATGGAAAGGGAAGGCCACACCTTCGTCCGGTAATACTTCCGATGCAACTCGTCAAAACGATTCAAAGTCTTGCCCAACAAATGAAAACTCAACAAGTATTGGAAAGCGACCGACCGGTCCGGATTGTTCACTGCCAACCGTTCCCACACTTCCAACAAATCTGCAGACACGGCATACTGTCCGCCTTTTCCCCACGCCCGCCTTTTCCCGCCCAACGACGGTTCTTCTTCCACAAGATCATCCCGATACAGATACTTCCGCCATTCAGCAGCCCATTCTTTGTAAAACAAAGTCTGCTCTAATATCCGGATGTATTTTTCCGCTACCGCATAAGCTCCGGTCAGGATATTCGTCTGTACCAAACGTTGCAAAAGACGCGGGTTTCCATCTACAGAGGAGACATATCCTTCAAATGCAAACTTTTGAGCGGAAGAGAGATCCCCCATTTGGTAGCAAATATCCGACAACACGATTGCCCCCGGAACCGTACTGTTCCATTCTGGCAATAATCCGCCTTTGCCTTGCTGCGGATAATGGAACAGTTTATCTCCCAATTCGCCCTGGCACGCCAAAGCCAAGTTCAGCAAGCTCAAAGTCCGCATGTCCGATACTGCCGCCTTATATCCGGCAACGACCTTATCCCATTGTTCTCCCCGCACATAATAACACAACTCCATGTTTTTCAACCAAATACAATTCTCTTTTTTTTTCATCCACCCCAAAAAGGCAACCAAAGGCAACAGCTGGACTGTGGTCCACCACCAAGCAGTCCGATCCAACACGCCTCTGCCTTTTCCGATCGGGAAGCAAGCCATTAAAAGCCCCGAAAGAAAAGCCAACCAAGCCCAATAGAGCTTATTCGCCTTCAACAAAGGCTCATAATAAAAATCCGGCAAAACGATCATTCGGTATTCCGGCTGCCAAAAGAAATGATAAGACCACCAAAGCATCAGGACAATCCCGAACGGAAGTGCCAGACATCCTTGCCATCCCTTCTCCCGCAACAACATCTCCCGGACCACGACTCCGGCAACGAACAAGGTTGCCACCGGCCCTGCCAATACAAACAAAACAGCCATCAACAGCCAACCCGCCAATACCCGTTTCCACGGTACGACAATACGCACATAGAGTACAAAAGCCCCAAGCATGCAACAATAAGCAACCGTCCCCTGCAACCGGTAATTCACATCGACATGCAAAGGGAGCAAAGCCAGAATCGGGCAAAGAGCCGGTAAATAACAAAAGACAGGCGATGTCGTTTGCCGGCAGATCCGTTGCATCAGCACACCGATCCCCAAAAACAAACCGGTCGAAACCAACGCACCACCCAAAGGAAGATGATAGAATTGCAAAAGGAAACCACCCAACCAGCAAGCCAACCCGCCAGGTTGTCGGCATGTTTCCTCAAAACAAGCCCAAGTGAGAGGAAAAACCTGCAATTGTTCGACATAATAAAAATAAAACGGATACCATATCTGCAAAAAGCAGAACAGACAGCAGCAAACAGTTCCCCAAAAAAAGAATGATTTAGCCTTCTTCATCTTATCTATTATATATCATGCGGTAGCCAAGAACCCATCTTCTGTACCACCCTCTTGGATATATAGACTCCAAAAAGCACTTTCTCCCCTAAAAGAATCCCCGTTTTTACAGGGCAACCGCACCAAAAGTTGCTATCCGGAACCACATCTTTTCTTTTATGAAAATTTCGCAAACCAACTATCATACTATCATATCCGGTTGTTAACTACTGTTTCACAATACGTTAAAAAATGACAGTTGCTGTTTTTTACTATCATTCTACTATCATACATCTATCACACTTTTTACATGACTATTCATTTATATAGCTGATAATATGATATTTATGTTTATATATGCAAAAATAACCATCGACAAAACGGGGTCATTTAAATATAAAACGACCTTTTTCGCCGAATAAGATGCAAAAACAAGGCATAAAAGTACCTCCAACATGGCTGATAAACTTCTCTGCAGACCCGTCTGGGCTTCGTGCAGACCCGGGTCTGCACCTCTCCCGCGCCCGGGTCTCCGTGGCGGGTACACCCGGGTCTCAAGCGGTTTTGCAAACGGTTTTTGACAAAAGAAAAGCCTGTCTTGATGAAAAAAGAAGCCGTTTTAACATGTTTTGCACCTGTTTCCGGACGGTCACTGTTTTTATCGTATGATTGATACACAAGACATTATCGTTTTACACCATGATAGTTATGATAGATGAAGATAGTACAAAACGGCAACTATCATACCATAACATATTGGTTTAAACCGATATACAGGCGGATATGATAGTATGATAGTTGTTTTTGCAAAAACATGTATGTAATTAGTCTGTATGGGTCGGTGGCGAAAACGGATGGACGCTTTATGATTCTGGTACGGTTGCCCAGCCCGTTTTTACCACAAATAAGAATAAGAATCGCCCAAATGAATTCTGATTTTCTTTAAAGCAATCGTGATTTGCCCCTCCACCGTCTTCTCCGAGATATGGAGCTGTCCGGCTATTTCCTTATTGGTCAAATTTTCCTCCCGGCTTTTCCGGAATATTTCGCGGCATTTATCCGGCAAAAGCGACACCGCTTCTTCTATCAGATGATGAAGTTCCTGCAACTCCAATTCCGAATCATAGTTTTGCACAATCTCCATACCCTCCATTTCTTCCAGATAAACCGGAATCTTCTTGTCCCGGATATAGGTAAAAGACTTATTGCGTGCCGCCTGGAACAAATAGGCTTTCAAGGTCAGTTTTATCTCAAAGTTCTGCCGGTTTTCCCATATATAGGTAAAAATATCCAGAACCAAGTCTTGCGATTTTTCCCGGTCATGGATGTAATAAGTAATAAAACGTTCCAAAGAATCCGCATACTGATAAAACAAATGCCGAAAAGCGATCTGATCTCCTTGTTTAATCAATTTCAGCAATAATATGTCATCACTATTCGTATTCATCCGGATTCCGACGTTCTTTTTTATTTTCAATTCGGGTACAAATATACGAAGCTTATTTAATCTTTTTCACGGAAAACAAAAAATTTACCTACATTTGCAATGTCTGGAGAGACTGTATAAGGAATATTTCAGAAGTGCCTTTTTTCTGTTAAAGTCGCCAATTTTTTAACAACACGCAAGGCACAGGTGACCTGCTATATCAAGTGGGTTGCTTGTTCGTGCGTGTACAGGGGTTTGGCGACACCTAACAGGAAAAAGAACAGCAGCCCACTTCTTTTTTAACAATTATGCCTTTTCCGGCTGTTTGAAAGGCCACAATAAATATATGACAATAATGTCCGCCCAACAAAAAGAAGATCGTTTATTCGAAAACATCTACCTTTCCTACTTTCCAAAAATGAAACGCTTTGCACAAGAATATGTGATATCGGAACAAGATGCGGAAAATATCGTGCAAGACATGTTCGCGGAACTTTGGGAAAAACGAGAAATGTTTACTTGTCAAACAATCCGGATCGCTTATCTGTTCACCATCATCAAGAACAAATGCCTCAACCACCTGCGACATAAAACGATTGCCCTGGAAACCATCAACAATATGCAAGAAGAATATAACATGACCCTTCGTATGAATTTAGATTCTTTAGAAGCCTTCGAGCAACATATTTTCTCCGACCAAGATATTGAAGATTTAATTAACCGGGCCTTAGACAGCCTGCCGACCAAATGCAAGGAAATCTTTATCATGAACAAACTGGAAGGGAAAAAGCAAGAACAGATCGCCACCGAACTAAACCTCTCAACCAACACGGTCAGAAATCAAATCAGCATCGCCTATAAAAAGCTTAGGAACGAACTAAAGGACTATCTTCCTTTATGGCTTTTCCTTTTTCATTGCACATAGAATCGCGGAGATGTTTACGAGTGACAGTCTGGGGACGAGACGATGAATCCGAAATCCAACGTAAAAAAAATGATTTTCTTTTGGTACATTTTTCCGGAGTAAGTGTTTACAGCATGTAACATTTCATTCGCATGGAAAGACAAATCGAAAAATATTTTCAAGAAGAACTGAATGCAGACGAAAGACTGGATTTCTTAAAACAGGTTGAATCTGATAACGAATTGAAAAAACAATTCATCAAATTCAAAAATACATACGCACTATTATCATTTTCCGATGCCGCCTGCGGGAAAAAGACTACTCGAGACAGCTACACCCAGTTCTTGTGTAAAATGAGAGCGAAACACATACGACAGATTTCATTCTACCTATTCAAATATGCAGCTATCATCACTTTACTCATTATATTCGCTTATCAGGCCGGCGTGAACCAGCATTCCGAAATTTTACAGGAGAATATCGAAAACAAACTGCACGTACCTGCCGGACAGCGCATCAAACTGACACTTCAGGATGGAACTACTGTATGGCTGAACTCCCACACAACTCTCACCTATCCTGCCATTTTTGACAAAAAAGAACGAAGAGTCGCCATAGACGGAGAAGCATTCTTTATTGTAGCTCAAGACAAACACAAACCGTTCATCGTCTCATCGCAAGGCATAGAAACGAAAGTATTGGGCACACAATTCAACATTTGCAGCTACCGAAAAAACAACGATGTGAGAACCAGCCTGATAGAAGGTTCGCTCCAAATCTATTTTACAGGGAAAGAAAATGAAAGTATCATATTGAGCCCCAACGAGCAAATAAGCATAAAAAACGGAACCATAAAGGTGGACACGATTTCTCATCATGACTATTTTTTATGGAAAGAAGGAATTTACAGTTTTAAAGACGAGTTGCTTGTTGATATACTGAACAAATTGCAACTCTATTATGATGTCCGGATAATCATAAGAAACCCGTCCATCAATCAAGAGAAATATACTGGAAAATTCCGACAACGAGACAGCATCGACGATATTCTCAGAATGTTACAAAAAATACACAAATTCAAGATACAAAAGGATGAAGAAAACAATATCATTACACTTAGTTAATCGAATGTTTAATATCTAAAAAAAATGCCTATGGAAACACATCTGTAAAAACAATGATTGATATCGGAAACATCCGTTATCAACAGACAAGCCTTTATCTACAAAATTCATTTAGTATTCACTTTATTACTTAGAAAAGAAATGAAAATGAACACTTTGTTACCGTCCTTCATGCTTTTCGCCTGTACTTTTCAGACGATAGCGCTTAATTCGGAAACACAAAACACAATCATAAAACTGGAACAGAGCGTGATATCAGTCGGCCAGTTGATCACTCAAATTGAAAATCAAACCGATTATCTGGTCGTTTTCAAAAGTCGTGAAGTAGACATAGAACGTTACATTACTGTCCAAAACACATCCGGGAAAATGATATCCTATCTTGAAGAAGCTTTCAAAGATACTGATATCACCTACGAATTCGACAACCGGTACATCCTCCTGCTGAAAAAGAACGATAAGGGCAGGACATCTCTTATCGGCCAACAAAGCCGGACCATCACAGGTACAGTAACCGACAACAACGGAGAACCCGTCATTGGTGCGAACGTGATCATAAAAGGGACTTCTATCGGAACAGTCACGGATGTCAATGGGAAATACACCTTGGAAGTTCCACCAAAAGCCATCTTGCAAATTTCTTACATCGGCTACCTGACAAAAGAAATCGTTATCGATAACAACAAAACGGCCGACGTCATACTGATCGAAGACACCCAAAAGATCGATGAAGTGGTAGTTGTCGGATACGGTACGCAAAAGAAAGGGGAAGTGGCCAGTTCCATTTCCACAATCAAATCCGATAATTTCGTAAAAACACCGACTACGGATGCCGCACAACTGATCAAAGGGAAAGTTCCTGGCCTAAGTATCATTACGCCGGATGCCAACCCGACTTCCACCTCGCAGATCGCCTTACGTGGAATCACCACCTTGAAAGCCAGCTCCAGCCCTTTGGTGCTCATCGACGGGATACCCGGCGACCTGAACTCCGTCTCACCCGATGACATCGAACAGATCGACGTCCTGAAAGACGGTTCCGCCGCCGCGATCTACGGAACCAGAGGAACAAACGGCGTCATATTGATTACCACCAAGAATGCCAATGGAGAAATGCCTACGGAAGTAGATGTCAATGCTTATCTTTCCACCCAGCAAATCACAAAGACCTTGCCGTTCATGAAAGCAGACGAATATCGCCGACGCGTACAGGAAGGATGGCCGGGAGCCCAAGACGACGGTGCATCAACCGACTGGCTGGACGAAGTGACCCGTACACCGTTCACACAGATTTACAACATCAGCCTGCGCGGTGGCAGCCGTACGACCAATTATGTGGCCAGCTTCGAATACCGTGGTCTGAACGGCCTGATCAAACGTACAAACAACCAGATGTTCTACCCGCGTGTAGAAATCACTCATCGCATGTTCAATAACAAATTGAAACTGAACGCAAGCCTGAGCGGTTACAAACAAACCTATTTTTCCGGTTCCGATGGTGGGGGCTACAACAGCGAAGTATATAGAAACGCTTTGATATACAATCCGACCACTCCTGTGTACGACAAAAACGGCAATTATTCGGAAAGCACTAAAAACGAATACTTCAACCCTGTATCCCTCCTGAACGAAGTGGAAGGAGAAAACCAAGCAACCAACCTGCGCATGTTCGCCAATATCACTTATACACCAATCGAAGGATTAGATATCAAATATCTGTTTTCTTCCAATACCTATAACCAAGTCAGAGGATATTACGAGACCCAGCAACACAAATCCACTTGGAAAGACGGCAAAAACGGATATGCTTCCCGTGGTTCCACGCGCTCAAATGAAGATTTGTCGGAACTGACCGTACAATGGAGGAAAACCATTTTTGAAGACCATTCGTTTACACTCTTAGGAGGATATAGTTGGCAAAAGACGCATTACCAGAATTTTTACATGCAGAATTTCAATTTTCCCTCCAATGACTATACCTATAATAATATGGGCACAGGGCAGGCACTGAAAGACGGACGCGGAACGGAATACTCGACGGCCAATGAAAGCAAACTGATCGGTTACTTCGGCCGTCTGAACTATAAAGGGAAATATATGTTTGCAGCCAGTCTCCGTCACGAAGGTTCCACCAAATTCGGAGCCGATCACAAATGGGGCAACTTCCCATCTGTTTCTGCTGCATGGAACATCAAAGGAGAACAGTTCCTGGAAGACACCGATGTCTTGTCCATCTTGAAACTACGTGCCGGATATGGTGTCACGGGAACGGTTCCAAGTGATCCGTATATGTCACTGAACACGCTGAACTTCGGAACTTATGTTTATTATAACAATCAATGGATCAAAACCATCAGACCGGATTCAAATGCGAACCCCGAATTGAGATGGGAAAAGAAAAAAGAGATCAACATCGGTGTCGACTTCGGTTTTTGGGAAGATCGCATCACAGGTAATATCGATTACTACAATCGCAAAACAGAAGATTTGTTATGGGACTATGACGTGCCATCTCCTCCTTACCTGTTCTCCCGTATGGTAGCAAACGCCGGATCGATGCGCAACCAAGGAATAGAAGCCGGTATCACGGTCATCCCTGTCCAAACAAAAGATTTCCAATGGACGACATCCATGAATTACTCGACAAACAAAAACGAACTTTTGTCACTTTCCAACGATCAGTTTGTCTCCAGCGGTTACTCGGATCAAGGTTCTACGGGAGAACCCTTACAAACGACAACCCACCGCATTCAGGAAGGACAACCGATTGGTAATTTCTGGGGATACAAAAGTATCGATATCGATGAGAACGGACACTGGATCATAGAAGGAGCCGACGGCAGTCCGAAACCGATATCACAACTACAACCGACAGACAAACAGATCATCGGGAACGGCCTGCCTAAACATTACTTGAACTGGAACAACACCCTAAATTGGAAAAACTTCGATTTCAACATGACCATGCGCGGTGCTTTCGGTTTCGACATCCTGAACATGCCACGCCTGCAATATGAATCGCCGGTCATGTTGTCAAGAGGGAACGTGCTGAATGCGGCATTCGATACGAAATACGGGAAAGTTCCTTTAGCGGCCGACCAAGAATTACAATATGTCAGCTATTATATCGAAAAAGGCAATTATTGGAAAATCGACAACGTGACCTTAGGATATACATTCAAATTCAATTCTTGGATAAAACGCTTGAGAATCTATGGCACGATTTCCAACCTCGCCACTATCACAGGCTACTCCGGCATTGATCCGGAAGTAAGCATAAGCGGCTTGGCACCAGGAGTCGACAATAAGAACCGTTATCCTTCTACACGGACTTACACATTAGGAATATCTGTCAAATTTTAATCGTAACGTAATTATCATGAATACTTATACAAAATTTTTTTTAGCGTTATGTTGTTCCGGAACAATCGTTTCCTGTAGCAATGACTTGGATGAAAAAGTATATTCCAAAATAACCGAACAAACCTACAATTACACGGTCGACGATTTCTCACCATCTATTGCCAGCGTATATAGCCAACTCAGAAGTTTCCCCAGTCATGGAGGATATTTCACGACACAAGAGGTCAGTGCCGACGCCATCGTCATGCCCCCTAACGCTTCCGGCTGGGATGATGGCGGAGTCTATCGACGTATGCACTACCAAACATGGAACTCCGAACAAGGACACGTCTCAGAAATATGGTCCAACTTCTATCAAGGCGCCTTATTATGCAACAAAGTGATAGAACAAATAGAAAACGGTATTTTACCGGCATCTTCCGAAGCGGACAAAACAATGGGATTAGCGGAATTACGGGCCATGAGAGCCTATTATTATTGGCAAATCTGCGACAATTTCGGAGACGCTCCGTTAGTCACGACAACCACGATGGAACTACCCTCCAAAAGTAACCGTAAAGAGATCTTCGACTTCATAGTAAAAGAACTGAAAGAAATCATCCCTTCTTTAAGTGAAGAACAAGGCGGAAATTTTTACGGACGGATGAACAAATGGGCGGCAAAGACGCTGTTGGCAAACATATACCTGAATACCAAGGTATATACAGGCGAAGAACACTGGGACGACTGTATCCAACAGTGTGACGACATCATAAACAGCAACAGGTTCGCATTGTCCGACAACTACAAAGCCCCCTTCCGTTCTACAGGCGTGGAAACATCCAAAGAGGTCATTTTCACCATCCCGTTCGATGCAAATATCGCCGGGGGTAATTCGATCCACATGTTTTCCTGGCACGGGGAACTGAAAAAGAAATACGAAACCGAAGCGACTCCTTGGGGATGCGGTTCAGCTATGGGGGTCACTCAATTCATCGACACGTATGATCCCGAAGATTCCCGTCTGGCCGATAGCTGGCTGATGGGCGAACAACGAGCTGCAGACGGAAGTCCTCTATACGGGACATACGACAAAATGGGAGAACCGCTTGTCTATACGAAAGATCTTCCGGACGGGAATTACACCAGTGAGATGGAAGGTTTTCGCATGAACAAATTCGAAATCGTAAAAGGCGAGCAATCCTCATCCGAAACGGATGTGCCTCTGTTCCGATACGCAGAAGTACTCCTGATGAAAGCGGAATGCTTATTGCGTTCGGGAAAACCAGGAGCCGGCCTCTTGGTCACGGAAGTCCGCAAACGGGCATTCAAAGACAATCCCGAATTAGCGATAGTAACCGATGCACAGTTACAAGAAAACAGTTCATATCAATATGGCTATGTGGAACACTACACCGTTACAGACAAAGGGAACACGGACCTCATCCGATTCGGTAGAATGTATGACGAACTGGGTTGGAAATTCGCATGGGAAATGCACCGCAGACGAGACGCCATCCGATTCGGTGTTTACACGAAAAAAAGCTGGCTCTCGCATAAACCACAAGGTGATTACCGATCCGTCTTCCCGATACCCGAAAAAGTTTTGACCTCCAATCCCAACTTGGAACAAAACCCCCATTATAAATAACAAACGTAATCAACTTACAAACCTCGCAGGGAAGCAAGCTTCCCTGCAAATAAAAAATGTCCTTATGAACAAACTTGTAATCCTTCTCCTATACTTTCTTCTCACAGTCACGGCTTTTCCATATACAACCACAGGGCAGGTCCTTGATCCCGCCATGATAGGCTCGTATATCGACCGGTTCAACATGCAAGACAAGGAATTGTATGTGCAACATATTTCAAACGGACAGGCAAAAGAATTCTTATCCGGCAATATACCGCTATTCGAATGTCCGGACAAAAACATAGAGGAAATCTATTATTTCCGCTGGTGGACTTTCCGGAAACATTTGAAAAAGACACCGGACGGGTTCATCGTAACCGAATTCCTTCCGGATGTCCCGTGGGCCGGAAAGCACAACGGCATCTGTTGCCCTGCCTGGTTCCACTTTCGGGAAGGCAGGTGGCTGAAGTATTCCGGTTTCCTCAAAGACTATGCGTACTATTGGCTGAAGGGAGGAGGTGACACGCATTCCTACAGTTTTCCCGTTGCCCATGCAATCTACCAATATTGTCAGATCACGGGGAATTATCAATTGCTGAAAGAGTTATATCCGGAACTTTTACAAAACTATTCAGAGTGGAAGAAAAAAAAATTCATAGCTGAAAAAGGATTGTTCTGGCAAAAAGACGGAGAAGACGGCATGGAAATTTCGATCGGCGGACACGGTTTTCGGGTAACCATCAACTCATATATGGCAGCCGAAGCCGCCACCTTATCCAAAATTGCACATTGGAAAAACGACAACCAAGCACAAGCACTCGAAACCGAAGCCTGCCGGATCAAAGAAAACATGTTCAAATATTTATGGGACCCCAAAGCGGAATTTCTAAAAGTACTGTCTGTTGAAAAAAACGCTTCTTTAAAAGACGTACGCGAACTACACGGATATACGCCTTGGGCATTCGACCTGGCTTCCGCGGACTATGCCGTCGCCTGGAAATTCCTGATGAACACACGACATTTTTTCGCTCCTTACGGGCCAACAACTGCCGAACAATGCCATCCTCAATTCAAAGTTGCTTACGAAGGACATGAATGCCAGTGGAACGGTCCTTCTTGGCCATACGCGACCTCGATGACATTGGTCGGATTGGCTAATTTGTTAAATAATCAAACGCAATCTTTTGTAGATTCACGAGATTTCATAACTTTATTCTCGATTTATGCACGAAGCCTGTATAAGAAAGACGCGAATGGCATACTAACACCATGGATTGACGAAAACCTGAATCCTTTTACTGGCGATTGGATATCCAGGACAATGTTGTCAACACGTCACCAAAAACCCGAAGAACGCGGAAAAGATTATAATCATTCTTTATTCTGCGACCTCGTCATCAACGGGTTAATCGGAATCCGGCCAAGTGAAGAAGAGGAACTCGATGTCAACCCGTTGATACCGGAAGGATATTGGGATTACTTTTGCCTGGACAATCTGACTTATCGTGGCAAAACAATATGCGTGCTTTATGATAAGACAGGTGATAAATATAAACGAGGAGCCGGACTGTCGATTTTCATCAACGGGACAAAGACAGCCACCTCTCCTACTTTGACAAAAATAAGTTGCAAATTATAACATTAAATTTTAAAACCATGAAACAGTATTTTGTACTACTCTTTGCCTGTATGGCACTATGGGGATGCGGCGGACAAGACCAAATAGAAACCCCGCCTTTGAAAATAATCGACCAGATAGACTTCTCGCACGTGCACATCCGGGACAACTTCTGGTCGCCACGTCTCGCCAAGCACACATCGGCTACACTCCCTGTCTGTATCGACCAAATAGAGAACCAAACCGGAAGAATGCAAAATTTTGAAAATGCAGCCAGAGGGACAGGGAAGCATTCCGGTATCTTCTTCGACGATTCGGACGTATATAAAGCGTTGGAAGGTATCGCCTACAGCCTGATCAACAACCCGGACCCCGAACTGGAAAAGAAAGCGGACGAATGGATCGACAAGATCGCGGCAGCCCAACAACCGGACGGATATATCAATACATTCTACACACTGACCGGACAAGACAAACGTTGGAACAACATGGACAAGCACGAGATGTATTGTGCCGGCCACATGATGGAAGCCGCCGTCGCCTATTACCAGGCAACCGGAAAACGGAAACTGCTCGATGTGAGCATCCGTATGGCAGACCACATGATGGAACTGTTCGGTCCCGGCAAGCGCCATTGGGTGCCGGGACATGAGGAGATCGAATTGGCTTTGGTGAAAATATACCGGACAACCGGTCAGGAAAAATATCTCGACTTCGCCAACTGGCTGCTCGAAGAACGCGGACACGGACACGGGAGCATGGGTGGCGAAGGGAAATGGGACCCAGCCTACTACCAGGATGTTATCCCGGTAAGAGAACTGACCGACATTTCGGGGCATGCCGTCCGTTGCATGTACCTGTACTGCGGGATGGCCGATGTGGCAGCCTTGAAAAAAGACACCGCTTATGTCGAGGCTTTGAACCGCCTCTGGGACGACGTAGTACTACGTAACATGTACGTGACCGGCGGGATCGGCTCTTCACGGCACAACGAAGGCTTTACCGAAGACTATGACCTGCCGAACCTCGATGCCTACTGCGAGACATGCGCTTCCGTCGGGATGGTCTACTGGAACCAACGCATGAACCAGTTCACAGGCGATTCGAAATACATAGACGTACTGGAACGTTCCATGTACAACGGTGCGCTGGCTGGCGTCTCACTGGCTGGAGACCGCTTCTTCTACGTCAATCCGCTGGAATCGAACGGAGACCATCACCGCCAGGCCTGGTACGGGTGCGCCTGCTGTCCGAGCCAGATCTCGCGCTTCCTGCCTTCCATCGGGAACTATATCTATGGGACATCGGACAAGGCCTTGTGGGTAAACCTCTTCATCGGAAACACCACCGAAGTCACGATCGACGGGAAAAAGGTCGTCATGAAACAAGAAACGGACTACCCTTGGGACGGGCTGGTCAAGCTGACCGTCACCTCCGAACAACCGCTCGGCAAGGAGTTGCGCATCCGTATCCCCGGATGGTGCAAGTCATACACCCTGTCGGTCAACGGGAACAAAGTCGACAGTACGACCGACAAGGGATATACCGTCATCAAGGAATGGAAAACCGGCGACTTGATCGTGCTCAACATGGACATGCCGGTCGAAAAAGTATCAGCCGACCCGCGCGTGCGGCAAAACACGGGCAAGCGCGCCCTGCAACGCGGACCGCTGGTCTACTGCCTCGAAGAGACGGACAACACGAAAGACTTTGCCGACCTCGCACTGACGCCCACCTCCTCATTCGAGGTCAAAGACGAACCGGACAACCTGGGTGGCATCCGCTCAATCAAAGCCATATCGAATGGACAAACACTACATTTCATTCCTTACTATGCCTGGGACAACCGCGAAGCAGGCAAGATGAAAGTATGGATCGATTATCAAGAATAACATAACATCATCCTATCACCATGAACAAATTGAAAAAAATTTTCCTGACAGCAGTCGTCACCCTCACGGTAGTGACTGTCTCGGCCGCCGGCGAAGAACCCGCAGCCGAAAGTTACCGGAACAACCGACACCCGCTCTTGCAAAAAGACTACATCCAACTGCCTCTCGGAACCATCCGCGCCGAAGGGTGGATGCACGACCAACTGACCCGTATGCGCGACGGAATGACCGGCCACTTGGATAAGGTCTACACGAAAGTAATGGGTCCCCGAAACGGATGGCTCGGCGGTGACGGTGACGTGTGGGAACGGGGTCCGTACTGGATCGACGGACTTCTGCCGTTGGCTTATCTCCTGAACGACCAAGCCCTGATCGAAAAGGTACAACCTTGGATCGAATGGACCTTGGCATCACAAAAGCCCAACGGCTACTTCGGCCCCGATACCGACCGCGACTACGAACCCGGTCTGCAACGCAACAACGCGCAAGACTGGTGGCCCAAAATGGTCATGCTGAAAGTCATGCAACAATACTACACGGCTACGCAGGACCGGCGCGTGATCGACTTCATGACCCGATATTTCCGATACCAACTGGACGAACTGCCCAAAAACCCGTTAGGCAAATGGACCTTCTGGGGCGAACAGCGCGGAGGGGATAACCTGATGGTCGTCTATTGGCTGTACAACATCACCGGCGACAAATTCCTGTTGGATTTAGGCGAGTTAATCCATAAACAGACGTTCAACTGGACAGATATCTTTTTAAATCAAAATCATCTCAGACGCCAACACAGCCTGCACTGTGTGAACCTCGCACAAGGTTTCAAGGAACCGATCGTTTATTACCAGCAAGGCAAAGACTCCAAGCAAATCCAAGCCACCCGCCAAGCGGTCAACGACATCCGTCACACCATCGGATTGCCTACCGGCCTTTGGGGAGGAGACGAACTGCTGCGCTTCGGCAAACCGACGACAGGCTCAGAGCTCTGTACCGCCGTAGAGATGATGTACTCACTGGAAACGATACTGGAGGTCACAGGGGACATGCAATGGGCCGACTACCTGGAGCGCGTGGCATACAACGCCTTGCCCACTCAAGTGACCGACGACTACTCCGCCCGCCAGTATTACCAGCAGACCAACCAGATCGCCGTCACCCGCGAGTGGAGGGAGTTCTCCACCCCGCACGACGACACCGACCTGCTTTTCGGCGAGCTGACCGGCTATCCCTGTTGCACGTCCAATCTTCACCAAGGCTGGCCCAAATTCGTTCAGAACCTCTGGTACGCGACTGCCGACAACGGACTCGCCTCCCTGCTCTTCGCCCCCTCGCAAGTAACGGCACGAGTGGCAGGAGGA
>ERZ779922.562-NODE-562-length-31740-cov-6.552817_pt1 | contig 31740 bp, 44 predicted proteins | sample MGYA00511544_ERZ779922 | MGnify/ENA primary metagenome ERZ779922 (study PRJEB29588, sample SAMEA2154516) | human gut metagenome | biome: human gut; feature: human-associated habitat; material: faeces | place: Denmark | collected 2008/2010 ... | reverse complement strand
TTGACGCAGCTGAGGAACGGCAGGCCCAGATATTCCGCCACGAGCTCGCATTTTTCCTTGCCCGGCGTAGCGCGCTTTTCCAAAGCGGCAGTCGGCGCTTTGCGGCCGTCAAGGACGGATGATGCGTCGGCAAGTTCAATGTTGGCGGCGTAGTCCGAATCCGGGCAGTAGGCAATGACGTCCTCACCGGCATTGGCGATCACCTGGAATTCATGCGAACGCGAGCCGCCGATGGAGCCCGTATCGGCGCGAACAGCACGGAAACCGAGACCAATACGGGTAAAGATGCGCTGATAGGCCGCATACATCTTGTCGTAAGAAAGGCCAGCACCGGCTTCATCACGGTCAAACGAATAGGCGTCCTTCATCGTGAATTCACGACCGCGCATCACCCCGAAACGCGGACGGCGCTCGTCGCGGAATTTCGTCTGAATGTGGAAGAAATTCACCGGCAGCTGACGCCAGCTCTTGATTTCCTGACGGGCGACATCGGTGATGACCTCTTCGGACGTCGGCTGCAGCACGAAGTCGCGCATATGACGATCTTTGATGCGCAGGAGTTCGGGACCGTACTTCTCCCAGCGTCCGGTTTCCTGCCAGAGTTCTGCAGGCTGCACCATCGGCATCAGCAATTCAATCGATCCGGCACGAACCATTTCGTCGCGGATAATGTTTTCAATTTTGCGGATGACGCGAAGGCCAAGCGGCATGTAGGTATATACGCCGGCGGCAAGCTTCTTGATCATGCCGGAGCGAATCATGTACTGCTGGCTGATGACGTCGGCATCGGCCGGCGCTTCTTTGAGAGTCGAAATGAAAAAGGAACGGGCTCGCATATCAAATGGAGGCACCCGCCGCGGCGTCTTCCGCCAGGGTGCTTAAAAAAAAGGAATGCCGCTCCGGAATTTCAAAACGCGGGGAGCGGCTGAGGATCAACGCGTTATTGTACTTTTTCGCACCTTCAGAGGACGACCAAGTTGTCGCGATGGATCATTTCGGGCGCATCCATGCTGCCCAAAATCTGCATGACCTCATCGGTATGGGCACGGCAGATGCGGCGGGCTTCAGTGCTTGAGTACCCCACCAGACCGCGAGCAATCTCGCAGCCGGCTTCGTCAACGCACACCACCATTTCTCCGCGCTTGAATTCGCCCTCCACGGCTTTCACGCCGACCGGAAGGAGTGACGTGTGATCTCGCTTAAGCGCTCTGACAGCACCCGAATCCAGAACGAGTCTGCCAGCCGCCCGCAGATGGTCGGCAATCCACTGCTTCTTGGCATGGAGCACTGAAGAAGCGGGGCTCAGGTGCGTGCCGATCGCTTCGCCCTGGGCGAGCCGTACGAGCACGTTTTCTTCTCGGCCGGAAGCAATGATGGTGCCGGCGCCCGAACGTGCTGCGCGTTTGGCGGCCAGAATCTTCGTGATCATGCCGCCCTTGGAGAGCGTGCTTGCTGCGCCCCCAGCCATCTTTTCCAAAGCCGGATCACCGGCTTGAGCAAATTGGACGAACTCCGCATCCGGATTGGATCGGGGATCCGCCGTGAAAAGACCTCGCTGATCCGTCAGAATCACGAGCACATCAGCTTCCACAAGGTTCGTCACCAAAGCGCCCAGCGTATCGTTGTCGCCCACTTTGATTTCTTCGGTCACCACGGTGTCATTCTCATTGATAACGGGAACGATGCCGAGTCCCAGCAGTTCAATGAGCGTCATGCGGGCATTCAAATACTGCTCTCGGTCCGCCAGATTGGCGTGGGTAAGGAGCACCTGAGCGGTCTTGATGCCGTGATAGCCGAAATGTTCTTCATAGGCCTGCGCAAGCCCCATCTGTCCCACCGCGGCGGCAGCCTGAAGCTCACAGACGCGAGTCGGTCGAGTTTCCCAGCCGATACGAAGCACGCCCTCGGCAATAGCGCCAGAGCTCACCAGGAGCACTTCGCGGCCCATCGCGCGGAGCGCGGCAATTTGACCGACCCAGCGCTCGATCGCACGAACATCAAGACCGCGTCCGTCATTGGTAACCAATGCGCTCCCAACCTTGACAACAATGCGACGCGCCTCTTTAAGAAGCGATTCCTGACCGACCATGGCGTCTTCTCCTATGGAAATTGCACGACAGGAAAGCCGCTCACACGGGATTCGAAGCGGCTTTCGGGCTTAAAACTGATGTTTCAAATCAATGCGCTGCCGGATCGTACGGTTCGGCGTTCTCCCGCTCTTCATCAAAACGCTCATCGTCGAGAAACGCGCGTTCGGCGCGGCGATCTTCGTCGATCTTCTGAGCAAGCGCATTGAGGAGTGTGGTCAAACCTTCACGTGTTGCAGCTGACACCGCAAACACCGGTTCGCCTTCACGGGCGAAGGCCGAGCGGAACTTCTCAACCAATGCGTCGCGCTCTTCCTCGGGCACGAGATCCATCTTGTTGAGCACTACCCAGCGAGGCTTGGCGGCAAGTTCCGGATCGTACTTTTCGAGTTCAGCCACGAGTGCATGCGCCTGTTCGAAGGGATCGACCGTATCGTCCAAAGGCGCGGCATCGATGACGTGCAGCAGCACTTTCGTGCGGGAAAGGTGGCGCAGGAACAAATGTCCGAGACCGGCACCCTCCGCAGCGCCTTCGATCAGCCCGGGAACGTCGGCCAATACAAAGCTCTGCTCGGGCCCCACACGAACGACGCCCAGATGGGGGTGCAGCGTGGTAAAGGGATAGTCGGCGATCTTAGGCCGAGCATTGGAGACCGCTGTAATGAGCGTGGACTTGCCGGCATTAGGCATACCGAGGAGGCCTACATCCGCGAGCACCTTCAGCTCCAGTTCGAGCGAACGGTACTGACCCGGTTCTCCCGGCGTAAATTGACGCGGCGCACGATTCACCGAACTCTTGAAGTGAAGATTGCCGAGTCCACCTTTGCCGCCTGCGGCGAGGAGCTGACGTGCGCCATGCACGTTAAGGTCGGCCACAATCTCACCCGTATCGGTATCGCGGATGATGGTACCCACCGGCATGCGCAGGACAACGTCCTTGCCGCCCGCACCGTAGCAGTCCGCCCCTCGGCCGTTTTCACCGTTAGGCGCAAAAAACTTACGAGTGTACTGATAATCCACCAGCGTATTGATGTTGCGGTCGGCTTCAGCCCAGACCGAGCCGCCGCGGCCGCCGTCGCCGCCGTCAGGACCGCCCTTCGGAATGAACTTCTCGCGGCGGAAGCTAGCGGCACCATTGCCGCCTTTGCCGCCCTGAACTTCGATATTGGCTTCGTCGACGAATTTCACGTTGAACCTCGAAAAAAGTCGGGGTAAAAAATCAAACAAACAGAATAACAAAAGCCCAGCCGGGAGATCCGCGCTGGGCTTTGTTTTAACCGGACCGGAAGCTTCCCTTGGCGGGAAGCCTCTGGTGCTGCCGGCCTCGCTGATCTCTAATTTAGGATCAGAGAGCGGTCGGTTCGACGTGAACGTAGTGGCGGCCGAAGGCGCCCTTCACTTCGAACTTGACGGTGCCGTCAACGAGGGCGTAGAGCGTGTAGTCCTTGCCCGTGCCGACGTTGTTGCCGGCGTGGAACTGCGTGCCGCGCTGACGAACGATGATGCTGCCAGCGTTGATGGCTGCATTGCCGAAAACCTTCACGCCAAGACGCTTCGCCTTGGAGTCACGACCGTTGCGGGTGGAGCCGCCGCCTTTCTTGTGTGCCATTTTCTATGCTCTGCTGAAAAACTGGGTTGAAGGATAAATCAAGCGTTGATCGCGTCGATACGCACTTCGGCGAAGTGCTGGCGATGGCCGCCGGACTTCATGGAGTGCTTACGACGACGGAACTTGAAGATGCGGACCTTGTCGTGGCGGCCGAGCGCAACGATGGTGCCCGTCACGGTAGCGCCCTCAACGAGGGGAGCGCCGACCTTGAGGCCTTCTTCGCCGGAGACAGCGAGAACTTCGCTGAAAGTAACCTGAGAGCCGGCGTCCTGGCCGAGGAGCTCGACCTTGAGCGTGTCGCCGACGTTGACGCGGTACTGCTTACCGCCCGTCTTGATGATCGCGTACATGTAATAAAACCTCGCCGTCCCGCTTCAGTCTGCTTGCAGCAAACCTGCGCGAAACCTTTTTGTACTCGACGAACCTCGAACGCCCGGAGAATTCCGAATGCCGCCCGATAAGTGCGTCCATTGCGTGGAAAGGTGCGCATTATTTCATTGCGGAAACTTCTTCGTCAAGCGAAAAGCTTGGATTTCTTGCGAAACTCAGGCAAACACACTCAGCATTGCGCACTTGCCGCGCGGTCTGCTGCCGCAGGCTCGATATACTTTGCTCACAATTCTTTTTGCCCGCGGATGTCATGCATCCCGCAGTTCGCATTTTTCTTCCTGAGGCTATATGACCCAGACCGCATCCTCAACCGACCCCAAGGTGCTTGTCCAGCGCCTGCTCGCCCCTATTGCGGACGACATGAAGGCGGTTGACGACTATATCCGCGCTGAGCTTGCAAGTGACGTGAGCCGCATGCATGAAATCAGCGAATACATCACCAGCGCCGGCGGAAAGCGCATGCGTCCTGCGCTCCTTATTCTCATCAGCCGAGCGCTGGGGTATAAGGGCGACATCTGCTGCTATCTCGGCGCAACCATTGAGCTCCTGCATACCGCCACACTGATGCATGACGATGTGGTTGATGAAAGCAATCTTCGCCGAGGCCGCCCTACTGCCAATGCCCGATGGGGCAACGGCGCAGCCGTTCTTGTCGGCGACTTCCTCTATACCCGCTCCTTCCAAATGATGGTGCGGGCGGGCAATCTTCGCGTCATGCAGGCGCTCGCCGATGCCGCCAACCGCCTCTCCGAGGGTGAGGTTGTGCAGATGGTCAATGCTCATGATCCGTCGGTTGACGAAACACGATACTTCCGAGTGATTGAACGCAAGACGGCCTGTCTCTTTGAGGCCGGCGCCCGAATGGCTGCTGCCATTGCCGAGTGCAGCAAAGAGCAGGAAGAAGCCGTTGCGCAATATGCTCTGGCGCTCGGCAACGCTTTCCAGATTGCCGATGACATCCTCGACTACACGGGCGTTGCCGCCGATATTGGCAAGAACCTCGGCGCAGATCTTCGCGAAGGGAAAATGACGCTCCCGCTCATCTATACGCGTGAACTCACAACGCCCGAAGGCCGAGCTCTCATCGACGAGGCCGTTCGGAAAGGCGATGGCCCCTTTGACAAAATTACAAAGCTTGTAGTAGACTGCGGGGCTCTTGACCGATGCAGTCTTCGAGCGGAAGCCGAGTTAGAGAGAGGCCGTCAGGCTCTTGCAAAACTTCCCCCTTCCATTTTCAACGAAAGTCTGCTAGAATTACTGTCCTTCACTGTTAGACGTGATCGATAACGTCAAATCGGTAAAGACCTCGGGGTGTAGCTCAGCCTGGTAGAGTACTACGTTCGGGACGTAGGAGTCGGAGGTTCGAATCCTCTCACCCCGACCAGGATTCTTAAAAAGGTCGTCGCAAGACGGCCTTTTTTGTTGTGTCTAACTCTACGGCCCTCCTGCGGCTCTAGGGAAGACAGTCGGCATTCTGGTGCGTCACGGCTCGTCAGCCACTCCTAAACCCCGTGTACAGCTCTTGACGGATGTCCACCAAGATGTACACCATAGAAGCGCGATTACCGGTGAAAGCGATTTCCGCCCGGATTTTTTGTGTACATCAGGAAAGGAGCCTGCTGAGATGCCAAGAGTTGCAGAGAGGATGACAGAAAAGCGCCTGCGGAGCCTGACGAAAGGTTGCTCCTGCGGCGTCGTTCCGGGCCTTGAGGTGCGCGTGCGCACTCTGGGCGACGGGAGCACGGCAAAGTACTTTTTGCTTCGTGACCGTGCGACGGGTAAGGCGTACCAGATCGGACAATATCCGAAGGTCTCGCTCTCTGAAGCATTCAAGACTGCGGCCGAGTGGCGCGAAAAGATTAAGGCGGGGATTGATCCGGTTGCTGAGAGAAAGGCGCTGCGCATGTCTCTTCAGTCTGAGGAGCCCGCGCCGGCTGTTCTGACCGTCCGGGAGATGGTCTACGGGTGGATTCGGTTCAATGAGGAGCGGGGGAGATGGAAGAACGCTCGCAAGCCGAAGGAGCGAGTGTGGGATGGGTACTGCAGCAACCACTTCGCGCCGGACTTTCTTTCGATGCCGGCGAAGGACGTGACTGCTGAGCTTCTATACGACGAGTTGGGGGAGAAGTGGCGCACCATGATCGATACGCCGGAGAGGATTCTGAGCGATATGCGTAATGCCTACGACTGGGCAATGCGGCAGGAGATGATTCCCGTAATGATGAATCCGGCCCGTGTAGCCGGAGGGAAGCTCGGCGATATGCTGTCCCTCGCTCGTCCCGAGGGCGGCCATGAGCCCGCGCTGCCGCCTAAGCGCATGCCGGCTTTCTTTGCTGAGCTGATGAAGCTCGTGCCGCGCAGTCAGTCTGCGCGCTGTCTGGCCTTCGCCATTCTCACGTCGGCCCGCAATTCAACCGCCAGAGAGGCCACGTGGGATGAGATTCAGCAGGACGATGAGGGACAGTGGTTCCACGTCATCCCGCGCGAGCGGATGAAAATGAAGTCAGACAAGATTCCTTTTGACCGGAAAACGCCGCTCTGCGCTCCGGCGAAAAGTCTTCTGGACACCGCGCCGCGCTTTCCGGGCGAAGGCCGCAACTTCATCTTCCCGAATATCAATCAGGGGAACATGTCGCCCTTCTCGCTCGATGCGGTTCGCTCGTTACTGAAGAGAATGCACGACAGGCAGCGCGCGAAGGATGGCATAGGGTGGGTCGATCCGGAGCAAAAGGCGAAGGACGGTAAGCCGAGGATTGTCACCCTTCACGGTCTAGCGCGGGCCACGTTCAACACGTGGGCGAAGGACGCGAAGGGCTACGGCCATAAGTCCTTCTCCCGTGACCTGCGGGAAAGCTGTCTCGATCACCGCAATGAATCGTACCAATGCGCCTATGACCGTGAACAGGCGTTGGGCGACATGAGAGAGGTTTATGACGCTTGGGGAAAATATTGTTGTGCAATGTTGACAATAACTCCAAAAGTGATATGATTTCACCTAATCAGTGAATTCGCTGATTCAAAGAGGAAAACAAGATGAAGATTAGTGAGTATGGCAAGCTTGTCCGAAAAGGTCGGATAGATGCTGGTGTCACCATGCTCGATATGGCTCGAAGCATTGGTGTTGCTCCTTCGTATCTCAGTGCTACGGAAGTTGGTTCGAAGAAAATATCTCCGAATTTTCTCGAGAAGGTTGAAAAATTCTTCGCTACACGGGGGATGACTATTTCAGGTCTTCATGAGGCGGCAGACGTTTCAAATCGATCAGTGTCTCTTGAAGGCCTGTCGACAGCTCAACAATTCCTTGTTGCAGGTTTTGCCCGCGTAGATATGTCACAAGAAAAGCTTGAAGAATTTGCCCAGCTTTTGGCTGGATCAAAGCAAAGGGGGCGTGAATGAATTTCTGTCGGGGTTATAAAGTTCCTCCGCGATCGATCCTAAACATCCGACAAATCGCAGAGCATGTTCGAGAGGTAGTGGGTGACCCGAAAAACGCCATGGGGCAGATTCTCGAAGAGTTGCTTTATAGCGGAACTCTCGACGTTGTGCCAAACGACGATCCTCGCCTTGCTAGAGGTGTTGAAGCTGTGTACATTCCTGAAGACAAATGCATTCGTCTTCGAGATTGTGATTATGAGGCGTGCATTTTAGGAACTCGAACACGTTCAATGTTTACATTCTGGCACGAATTCGGGCATCTGATTTTGGGACATGAACGATCTTTCAGTCGAGAAGAGTCGCAAGAGCACAAGGCATATGAGGACTCGGAGTGGCAGGCCAATACTTTTGCTGGTGAGCTCTTGATGCCGTTTGCCATCATTGAAGCAGAGGGTTTGATTTTGCCTGAAGAACTAACAGAAAGATTCGGAGTTTCGTTTGAGGCAGCGAGAATCAGATTAAAGCAATTAAAACGGATATGAGAAAGGCGTTGAAGAAATTGCAATTCTTCAACGCCTGGAGGGTGGTCGCGAGCGAGTCACCCATTGATGTCGGTTTCAAGACTCCATCATTATGAGTTCGGTGGAGAACGATGTCAAGCTCATAGCTCGCTCGTGGAGATTTGCCATATGGCTCATCCCACGAAGAAGGCCCGAAAGGGCGTAATGAAGCTCGTGTTTTGCACTGTTTATCGTCATTGGCGTACAGGGAAGTTAATGCGAGCTTCTGATTATGGCTACAAGGCTTGGCCGTTTAAGGTTAGAGTCCCTGTAGTTTAACCGCAATAACCCCGCCAGCACGACGCTGAGCGGGGTTTTGCTTACGCAGTTTCTTTCACTTGCTCCGTATGGTTGCCTATCAGTGGAGTGGTGGCGGGTTCAAGGTTTGCAACCCACTTTTGGATGTCTTCAGCTTTGAATCGAGCAACCTTAGGACCAAAGTAAACCGGTCGCGGGAAGGTGCCCAGCTTTACTAGTTTCCAGACGGTTGATGTTCCGATCCCACAGGAGGCTGCTACTTGTTTGACATCAAGCATCAATACCCCAATGGGAGATATGTCAGTAGTATTCCTAGCTCTCATTTTGTGATCTCCTTTTGTTCGTAGCAGCAAGATGAGCTTTCAGTGCCCTCATCTTCGAGCTCTTTGATTCGTCTTTCAATTAACACGATGAATGCAATGGTGTTTTGAAGGGCTTCGCCTTCTTCGATCAGTTCTTCAGCCCGTTCTCTACATACCTCGATGTCCGAGTAAGGCAGGCACAAACGTAGCCTGCTTCCTTGTTCTCTCAGTTCGTCGATGGTGAGTTCATTAAAGTCCATCGTTCTTCTCCGACTATTTCTTCAAAGCTCAGGTTTCTTCTTGTTTCCGCGCTTTCTATCAAGCTCACGCCGATAGAGCTCGGTTGCAGCGATTGCGATAGAACGTGCGCAGCTCTTTCGTGAAACCTCACGCCGGTGATCTCCTTCATGGATGAAGATCGCCATTCGAGTGAGCATCTCTGCAAGGATCGTCCAGAGGCCAGTATCGGCAGTCTTTTTTCCTCGCACCGCAGCTTTCATTTGCAAGACACTAAATTCCGTCACCAACAGCATTGCGTACATGTATTCACGCAATGCATCAGACTGGCTTGTCTCAGCGTCTTTTGCATACTGCGTTAGGGTTCTCAACGATGAGAGGGGGTAGTTGCTACTCACTTTAAAAATCTCCGTATAGCTTCCTGCCCTACACCCTAGGAAGTCATTACGTTCGCCTCAGAGTGCAGGGCAGGAAAAGCGGTACGATCAGACGTCTAAATATTTCTGAAGGAGGTTTTTGACGTCATCATCAATGATTGGTTCTGGGGGTACGCCTGCTCGGACATGCTTCATCCAAAAGTCGAAGCACCGAGTAGCGATCATTTGAATGATCGATTCATTCCGGTCGACTGCGTAGATGCGAAAGTCTTGGCCGCCGATCAATACAGCGACATAACAAAGCTTTGCGGCAGTGACTGCCATGTACCACTGAACTTGTGTTTCGTAATAGAGCGGGATCTTGTGTTTGGAGGTGATCTCCCTCTTGATGATCTCTGCTTCTTGCGAAAGTCCCCAGTGTTCAGCCATCAAGGCATTCGCAGTCTTGCATTCGAGCAAGGTGTCTGTTGTCAGCATCAATTTTTGGACATTCCAGATTGACGCAGGATTTGTGAGGCGAACATCGGCAGAAATCCGGTGATTGATCACTGCTCTGTCGATGTTTGCTAGCGCCCACTGAGTTGGAGTGCTAGTACCTATGTAGTGATCGAGGTTAGAAGCAAGCTGGTGGTAGACGCGCTGAATCATGAATCCAGTTCGTTTTGAAAATTCTTGAGCCACGATGCTCTCAAGTTGAGTCCCCCAGTAAGCAGCCTCGCTAGGTGCTCGGTCCTCGGTGATTTCTGTGGTCTTCTCTCTGTAGATGTCAAGAGGAGTGCGGTATGGATTGATACCGAGAATTGCAGCAACATCAGATCCACCGATACCTTTTTGTCGAGCCTTAAGCCATTCAATCCGATTAGTCACGGTGCGCTCCGATGAAGGCAAAGAGAATCCAGGTGATGAGGTTTCTGAGCATGGTTGTTCTTAGCTTTGATGCGCCAATCAGGCAATAGAAGGAAGGAGTGAAGTCGCCACCGATTGCCGCAGGCACGCATAGTTCTCAGGTAATAGTGTTCGGCGCCGTCAGTCCAGAGATCCAAGCAGCGAGTGTTCGTCACTGGGTGAAGTCTCTTGGCCAGTTCCTTGGCGCGAGTGCCGAAGAAGTAGACGGGCTTCATGCGGCATTCCTTTGAAAGAAAGCGAGGATGCGAGCGATGAAGGTCTTTGAATGCGTCGGCGGCTGCGCAGCTTTTCTAGCTTTCTTTGCACGTGCTGACCGCGTTTTGATTGCTCTACGTGCATCACGACTCAATTCGTGCTTAGGGCGCCGATGTGGGTGGGAGGGAATACTCATCATGCAGGCTCCTCATTACGCCCCGCGGGACTTGTAGAAATTGTGCCAATCCTGAACGAGTTGGTTGAATTCCTTGGTCTTGCTGATTTTTTTACTTAGCCACGATTCAAAATCCTCAAGTGAAGGATCTTTGACGCAGCGGCTGTACCATTGGTAAACGATAATTGCCTCACGTCCGCGGGCTGCGATTGCTTCTTGGGTCGCTAATTCGAGGCTTGCGCCCAGAGCAACATTCAAAGCGGCGCCGCCAACTAAGTGTTGCAGCGCGGTGGTGATGACTTTGACGTTCATTGGCTGAACTCCTAAAAAAGTACGTAACCATTAAGAACTGCCCACTGCATGAGCAGGCAGAGTGAGATACCGAGAGCGCTGATACCGGCGCCAGTCAGAAAGGCGCAGAAGATGATTGCGGTATCGCTGAACCCAGTACGTTCGTTGTGGCCGAGAAGTTTTTTCAACGTCATGTCGTTCTCGGAAAAAAGAAAGGCCCCGGCAGGTGAGTGCCGAGGCCTATTAAGAAAATTAGGTGATTACGCGGTTAAGCGCTTGGGCTGTTGCGAAGCCCAGTGTTGGTAGCACGAGAGATCTTTCACCGAGTATCCCTGCTTGGCTAGAGCATCTTCCATAAAGCCAAGTCCCAGATCATTAACGGCTTCCCAAAAATGAGCTGCGAGAGGGGATTTCACGCGGCGCAAGAGCGCTAAAAAGAGATTCAGATCGTCTCGAAAGAGATATCGCCAGTAATAGATAAAGACAACGATTTTCTCGGCCATAGCCTCGTCGATCACGATTGACCCTTCGGGAATTGCCGGAGCCGAAAGCTGCGGCTTAAGTGTGCATGTCTCGATGAGTGCGAGTGCTGCTTTCATCTGATCGTGTCTTAGGTCTTTGTAGCTCGCGATCTTGAAGTAATCGTAAAGAGCGTTGTAGACCGTCTGATAGTGAACCGATGAGTTCTTAGCGCGCGATTTGATGGCCTTTCGGATCTCGTACTGCTCTGTAGTCGTGATGAGCGCGGACTGAGCAGATTCGTATCGTCCCGTGCGGCGAATCGCCGGAAGGATCTCATCCGTAACCTTCACGCGAAATCGGAAAGCAGGCGTGCCCTCTTTGATCGCATCTTGCGAGCGGAGGATCAGCGTGTACATGCCGCTTTCGCTAATGATGTTGGTTTCGCGGCCGTCAATCGTCACCTTGCTTCGTTCGCAATTCCGGAGTGTGCGAATGGCAACAGAAGGATTCGTCAGATGAATCGCCTTTGCTACTTGAGCAGCGATAAACCAAGGGGCATCATCCTTGACCAACACCGTAATTGGCAGGTTCTCGAATGAGAAATTGAGTGCATTCATTGCAATCTCCTATGAGTTTTTCCACCCCGCTACCATCCGCCAAGATGGAGGGCGGGCCTGCGGGTTGGCGGACCGGCTCATAGGTTCCGGCGCATCTTTCGATGCCCCGCAAGCCCTTCCCATAAAGAGAATTGCATCCCTAAGAATTTCTTAGGGGTCCATTGGACTTGCGTGCGCCCAGACAACAAAAAAGCCGCTCGAGTGGATCGATCGGCGACTGAGCGCCTATGAGTTCGGGCCGCCAAGCCCGTGTCAGCGCCGCTTTCGCGCTGACACAGGAAGAGTACTCGATCTGGAGGCGCGTGTCAAAAAAAGCCCCGGCGCTTTTCGGCGACGAGGCTTTGTAGTTAGAGATGATTGTCAGTTACGCGGGCTGATGGCTCAGCCAGTGTTTGTAGCAAGGAAGCTCCTTGACGCTGTATCCGATCTTGTCGAGAGAGGCTTCAAGGTTCAGCCAGTTGAAGTCGTGAACGGCTTCCCACATGGATGCAGCGTAGGGCGAATCGACGCTTCGGAGGAATTCGACGTAGCGCTCAAGGTTTGCGCGGTGGAGGTAGCGCCACGTGTAGACGAGAGAAAGAAGCTTCTCCATGAAGTCAGCTTTCACGGTGTAGACCTTCGGCGGGATCGGCTCGTCGTGATAAGTGGCAGCCTCGATGCGCTTCATCTGAGCCTTTTCATGCTCGATGCATTCTTCACGCGTCATGATTTTGACTGACTGGATGAAGGAGATTGCGGCCTCGAAGTCTTTTTCGAGAATCCGCTTGTAGCTGGGGACGTTGAAATGATTTTTCAGCGCCGAGTAAATCGTTTGATAGTTGATCCCGTAGCCTTCGGAGCGGCGGCCTACTGCTCTTTGGATTTCGCGTTGCTGTGCGTCGGTGATATATGCCGGAGCGGGAGGATTCTTCAGCGCCTGTTCCATCCGGTCGAACTCATCGATATAAGCCCACTTGAACTTGTCAGCTTTCTCACCGGTAAAGCCCATAGCGAGGAAGGTGAAGCCTGCTTTCGTGAGGGCATACGCTTTGTACTTGACGATGCCCTTTCCGAGGTTGGAAGGGCGCTCAAGCTCTACGGGGATGAAGTTCCCGCGACGATCTTCCGGCGTGCGCTGGATAATGTCTTCGACGTCGCGAAGGACGTGACGATGATTCTTTTCAAAGACGGCTGAGATGTTCGTCGTAAGGACGGTAGCAAGGCCGTTGCAGACAGTGATAGCGGGCGCAGTGGTGCGCGTTTTGACAGCGTTCATGCTTGTCTCCTTGAGAGGTTTAAGAACCTCGCTCCCACTTTCGACGGTGGTGGGCGAGGCATCGCGGGGTCGAAAACCGATCTCAAGGTATCGGCCACCCGAAGGTGCCCGCGAGCCTCTCCCATAAAGGAGACTTTCACGCAAGTCTGTGATTTTCTCTAGAAGCCCAAAATTGGGCACCTAAGAAAAAAAGCCGCTTCCAACGGTCGGCGGCTTTCTTGCGCCTTGAGATCAGTCGGGTTTCGACGCCCGTCCCCGTCGCTTTCACGGGGCAGGGATATTCTGCCCGATCTTAGGCGCTGTGTCAAAAAAAGCCCCGGCGCTTTTCGGCGACGAGGCTTTGTAGTTAGAGATGATTGTCAGTTACGCGGGCTGATGGCTCAGCCAGTGTTTGTAGCAAGGAAGCTCCTTGACGCTGTATCCGATCTTGTCGAGAGAGGCTTCAAGGTTCAGCCAGTTGAAGTCGTGAACGGCTTCCCACATGGATGCAGCGTAGGGCGAATCGACGCTTCGGAGGAATTCGACGTAGCGCTCAAGGTTTGCGCGGTGGAGGTAGCGCCACGTGTAGACGAGAGAAAGAAGCTTCTCCATGAAGTCAGCTTTCACGGTGTAGACCTTCGGCGGGATCGGCTCGTCGTGATAAGTGGCAGCCTCGATGCGCTTCATCTGAGCCTTTTCATGCTCGATGCATTCTTCACGCGTCATGATTTTGACTGACTGGATGAAGGAGATTGCGGCCTCGAAGTCTTTTTCGAGAATCCGCTTGTAGCTGGGGACGTTGAAATGATTTTTCAGCGCCGAGTAAATCGTTTGATAGTTGATCCCGTAGCCTTCGGAGCGGCGGCCTACTGCTCTTTGGATTTCGCGTTGCTGTGCGTCGGTGATATATGCCGGAGCGGGAGGATTCTTCAGCGCCTGTTCCATCCGCTCGAACTCATCGTAGAAAGCACACTTGAATTCGAGCGCCTTAGCACCGGTGAAGCCCATCGCAAGGAGCGAGAATCCCTTTCGATCCATCCAAAAGAAAGGGACCTGTCGGGTAGCTCCATTCGCAAGATTGATCGTTTCAGAGCATTCGCCAAAATTGGCGTTTCGTTCTAAATCAGGCTTCTGCGAGATAAGAGTTCGAATGTCACGAACTACATGATGGTGTTGCTTGCCGAAGTATTCTGCGACGATTCGGCTGGACGTTACGGGGCGACCTTCGACGACTTTGAAGGCGTTGGCGGCAATGATCTGAGACATTGCAAACTCCTAGTTCAAATTGAATGTTCACCCCATTTTGAGTAGGGTGGCCAAGCGCTCAAAACCGGAACTAGTCGGCGGGCGTATTTCCCTTGCGGGTCTTGTATTAGCCTCACGCTCGGCCATAAGCTGAGCCATCCGCGTCTTCAAAAGACGCAGATACAAAAATACCCGCATTCTGACGTGGCGGACTCACGCTAGTTCATGGTGTTTTGAGCACCTGAGCGCAGTATGCCCGAATCTGCAAGCGATGTCAAAATTCAGGTTCAAGCCGCCTCCCGGCATGCCATCCAACCAACAAGTTGACAAAACTAGAAGCGGCTTGAATCTGGGCTCTCCGGAGAGAGCATGAAAAAGCCCCCGCACCTTTCGATGCGAGGGCCTGATTGTTCGTGTCAGCGGTTAGTGACGATGCTTCGGGGGAAGACCGCGAAGTAGGTACAGGGCGAATGCCGCACCGATTACGCCGAAGATGGCTACTAGCGTCCATAAGTCCATGTTCATCGCTCCAAAAGGTATGTGAGTAAGAGGCTGACCGCCAAGAACCCCAGTCCAATCAACGCCCCTTGGAAGTTGTACTGGAAAAGCCCTAAGGCCAGACCTGCAACACCTACTTTCTCATAGATGTCGGCGATCCTTTTCACTAGAGCGCGTTTTTGATTGTCAGTAAGTGTCACGTCGTGTCCCCGTGTGTCTCTGCAATCCATTATACGAAAAGCCCACCTCAGCCCGCTCTTGAGAATGGGCTGAAGTTGGCCGGCTTCCTCCCAGCGTGAGAAGATGAACTGTCGGAGTGCAATTCGACATTCATCAACTCACGCAAGGAAAGAAACATGAAACTGGGATCCTTAACTTTTAAGGACAACTACGGGAAGACTTATCCATTCGGCGTTTACTCGAAAAACACCAGATTTAAAGCAGTGGTTGCCATCTATGCGTTCCTGACCACGGATAACCACGTACTCTATATCGGGCAAACGACCGATCTCAGCACACGATTTAACGATCATCACAAGTGGAACGAGGCCTCCAGACTTGGGTTCGAGAAGATAGCCGTCTGCACGCAAGTCACTCTTCTGGTGCTCGACGTTGTAGAACGTCGCTTGATTGAGCACTATCAACCTCGGTGCAACGAACTGCTTCGCCCATGATCGGATAGCAAACCGCATCGAATGCGGCATAGGCGGCCGCCAATGCATAGATGATCCGAGAATCTTCTTCCGTGATCGGCGTAACGATCAGACGGCCGTCTTCAATTTCTACCTTCATAAATCCTCCTAAGAAAGACCCACAGAAGCGCTCTCAAAAGAAAGCGCTTCAATTGGCCCTCTCCCTCGCCGATGGTCTGAACCAACTCCCGGCGGGGGAGATTCACTGCTCCGGTCTGCCCGTGTGCGTTTTTGTCCGCTCGGCGGGAGGTACTAGCTCCGCGCCTTGAAGGCTTTCCCTGAGCCCGTCTGACTAATCATCATCCGGTGCCCCACCCGGCTTCCGGCCGGAGGGGGGATGTTTCGGCATATAGGGATGCCGATAGATGTAACTATAGACATTGCTATCATCGATGTCAATAGGTATAGCTATATGTGTAGGCATAAAAAAAGCCCATCTAGGAGACGGGCTGAAGGTAGGTGATTCAAACTATCGTCTTCGGCGATAGGAGCGACGGTGTTCAACCATAACGCCAATGACGGAAAGTCTTTCCGTGCGCGAGTTGTATATCGGATAGTCCTCATTAAGTGGGATCAATTCGAAGATTTCATTTCCATACTCGTCATATCCGCGGGGACGATATTTTTTGAATGTTGTTTCCATGTCGTCCGAGAACTTACTGACCCTTGTTGCAATTACAAAATCACCAGGCATTGGATGAATAGTGGGATCAACAACGATGATGTCTCCCTCTTGGAAATCTGGTTCCATCGAACTCCCAATAACCTTGAGGGCGTAACAATCATCGGGCAGGTCCATGTCAACCCAAATGAAATCCCCGCTTTCGATTGCTGCCTGCCTGGCAGCAATTTGCCCTGTTGATGTGGGATCTCCTGCCTGTGCATAGGAAAGGATGGGAATCCTTTTCATCCTCCCACGAATAGGCTCAACATTGCTCTGGTTAGCGGGAGGCTGGTCGTTTGATACAAGAGGCTCTCCTACGCCGTTAACGATCCAGTTTTGATTGAGAGGCAATTTGGAGCAAATAGCGAGAGCCGGAGCGGACTTCATATTTTTCGTCTTGCCCGACACCCAACTTGCCACAGAGGGCTGCTTGATGCCCGCCAACGCGGCTAGCTCCGATTGCGAGATATTGAAGTGCTGAAGCACCCAAGAGATTCTTTCTGAAAGCGTTGTCATGATAGACAAGCCTATCGGTTCGTGTGAATGGAATGTCTATTACTTGTGATATAGTTGCTTCTATCGCTATCTATAAAGGTAAAGAGACACCTATGACAAAACAGAGCAATCTGCGTGCAACTGCGATCGCTCGCGATCTCGTTCGCGAGGTCGGTAGTCAAAGGAAGACCGCCGAGCTTGTGGGTGTGAAACAGCCGTCAGTATTCGCATGGACAAAAAACGGTCTCACAGCGACTCGTGAAAACGATCTTCGATTTCGCTTTCCAGAACTTCGGGTCTGGAAACGTTATCCGCCGCTTACCTCTGCTGAGGCCAACTGATGTTCATTCGTCCAGAACTCCGCAAGGGCGATATCGATGTTCGCGTGAAGGCTCCCAAGGATCTTGTCGATAAAGTCGACCTGATCTCTCTTGCGCTTGGCCTGACGCGGCAGGACATTGTGCTTGTCGCTCTGGATGCGTACCTTAATGAAACGCTGGCAATAGCAAGAGTACTGAATCAAGTCGAGGCATCGCAACGGAATTCAAACGGCGTCGTAACGGCAGGAGATGCGCGATGAGCTACGCCGCAGAGAGATGGGCCCGGGCACAGGCGCTGCGGTTTTCCGGAGAGCCTGAAGCCCTCGCCTTGCTGAAAGAAATTGCTTGTTGGTACTTAGAAAAAACGGGCGCTTGCGAGAAGACGCAAGGCGAACTCGCGAAACTGATGGGCTACAAAAAAGCAGATACCGTAGGGCGGTACGTGAAGAAGCTCGTTCAGATGGGCTACGTCACCTTTGAGCGCACACATGGGCCTACTGGGAACATCACCGGGAGCGTTTTCCGCCTTGTTGGATTCGTAGCAAGTGAATGGCCGGAAAAACGACAGGGAATGAAATCGCTTTTGCCCGCAGATACCACTCCTTATTGTGGGGGTGCTCCGTATCAAGGGGTACCCCGTATCGCGGGGGAGGGTACCCCGCAACACGGGATTCATATACCCCGTATCGCGGGGGAGGGTACCCCGCAACACGGGATTCATATACAGGGTAATACAGGGAATACAGGTAATAACAGTAATTCTATAGGCGCGTCCGCTTCGCAGACGCTTGAAAACACCTTCGAGGATGTTCCTTTCGACGAGTCCTTGTACGAGGAAGCCCGCTCGATGGGGTCAGAACCCAACACCGTGAAGGCCGAAGCTCCGAAGCGCAGGACTACCACGCCGCGCAAAAAGCCCGCTACCCGATGCCCGTTTGGGCCTGATGCCTCAATCCCGCCCGAATACCTCGAAATTGCGCAAAAGGCCGGTATCGGGGACCCTCAGCAGGTCTTCTCCGCATTCGTCAATCACGCAATCGCACACGATCGAAGCCTAGTGGTCTGGCCCGCAGGCTTCCGCACTTGGTGCCTCAACGAACTTCGATACCACCCACTCCAAACAGCCAAGCCGAAACCTCTCCACCAAAGAACTGCTGACGATTACAACTGGTGAACCCCATGCCTGAACTTCAAAAAGCTTTCTCAAAGCAAGCCCTGCAGCCGATATTCACGCAGATTGAAGCCGTGCGTGTTGCAAACCCGCCTCCACGAGCTCTCCCCAAAAAGTCCGAGCGCGAGCTAAAGGCGGACGAACTCAGTTCGGGCTTCAGCGAACTTCACGTCTCTCTGTCCCGCTGCCTCTCGTGGCTTCGGCAGCCGACCGCAGAAACCTTCTCGAACTTTCAGCTCGACGCGGCCGAAAAGGATCAGGCCAAGGCGCTCGCCATCTCGAAGCGCTTCTCCGAACGCCTCATGACGCGCTTCCTTGATGAGTCTCACCCCGAGGCCGGAATCCTTTTCCTTGGGTTCACAGGAACCGGCAAAACGCACCTCGCTAAGGCCATCCTCACCGACCTCGCGGCGCGCAAGGCACCCGGATTCTTCATCCCGGCGTCGGAATACTTCGACCTTTACACGCCAGCCTACGCTGCGAAGCTCGATCAGCCGCTCTGGAAAATCCGCCAGTGGCTCGCCTCGACCTCCTGCCTCGTCATCGACGAGGTGGGTACAAGCGCTTGGACCGACGCCCGCAAAGATCGACTGCAGCAGATCATCGACCTGCGTACTGCGAACCGACTCCCCACCATCGTCACGACAAACCTCGTCGCCGCTGACTTCGATGCCGCAGGCGCTGAGCGTATCGCCTCGCGCTTCAATCAGGTTCTTTACCCCATCAAATGCACTTGGTCGGACTTCCGCAAGCGCTCTGCCCTCAAAAACCTCAAGCCCGAGGAGGTGTTCTGATGGAACCCACCACTGCCTTAGCGATTCAAGATCTTGTCAGCTGCTGCGTCGGCAGCAAGCGTTCTCTCGGTAATCCAGTTCACAAAGTTCGAAAGTCGTACCGCACGATCGTAAGTGTCATCTGGCTCTACGAAAAGAAGGCCTTCATGAACAGCGTCATTGCCGACGATTCGACAGGCATCGCACAACCTTTCAATGTTCGGGCTCAGATTGAGCGACAGGACCTTATCCCGCAGGTTTCGCCCTGTGCCGCCGAGATGAACGACAAGACGCTCGAGCGAAAGCCTCAACATCGCGCAAGCGCACTGCGGAGACCTGCCGATTACCTTCTGCGCTTCATCGAAAGCTTTTCGTGCTGTTTCAGGAAGGTATTCAGAAGGCTGAACAGCAGGAAGCTCGGGCCAGACCATATCGCCATTCACCCAAAGCGAGAACTTCCCGCAGTGTGCGCACGTCTTTGTCTGAGCAGCAAAACAGTCGTAGGCCTCGAAGGCAGACATGCAGAAGTTCCAAAAATCCGTGCGATTCCCATGGGTGAAAAGTGGGAGCGGATCAGGAATGCTCCGGTTCTTCACGATCGGATTGGCCACCATTTGGGAATTCACGCCGCAATGCGGGCAAGTAAACGCATCTGAATTTATTGATGGAGGAACGTATGAATCAGACATTTAGAAGCACCGAATGGATTACTCAGCGAAACAAAGCGCTCGTCAGCGCCGGTGAGGCCATTGTCGCCGCTCGAAACAGCCTCGATCAACTCGACGACATACTCCGCGGCACCGTCGCAGGGAAATTCCCCGACATTGGCACCGTCGCCGACACAACTCACCGGCTCCGCTCCGAGGTCGATCAGATCCTCATCGGCCTCGTCGAGTCCTGCTGTGCCCCGGCAAATGCGGAGACCTACTGATGACTGACCGCAAACTCCTCGGCGGCCGATGGCACTACCCCGAGGTCACCGTCAAGCTCAAGTTGGACGGCGCGCGCTTCGAGGAGGGCAAGTAATGCACGGTTGCGAAATACGAATCTATCCAGCCTTCGCAGATGGTCAGACGATTCCGGGCATCGGCGTTTTCAAAGTGCTCGGCACGAGCGTGATCATCCGTATCGGACAGATCAGCGATGACTCGCCTGCCGTTGCCGTCGAACCCGTCCAAACCATTGAGGAGCTCCCTGAGCTCTTCCGGGCCGTCGCGGCCGCGATGCATTTGGTCAATGCGTGGGAACGGCAGCGCGGGAATGAGCCGCCGTTCGACCTCACAAAACTGACTCAGGGTTTGTTCTCGGGCCGCGATTGCCGGGCTGACCTTTCAGGAATTCGCGGGGCAGCCAGGGCATTTCACACTCGGCCACCCGCAGCTCCCTCAAAGATCATCGCGATGAGGATGCTTGTCGATGATGGGGACGCTGAGGACAAACCTACTCAAGCCAAATCAACAGAAAACCGTGAATGCCTTCGCCAGGCTGCCGGAACCAAAGATCACCCATGGAGCGCAGCTTCATACATCCCGCAGGAGGTTCTATGTCATCTCGCCGTGTGAACGATTCGATGACTGAGGGGTTCTGGATGCAGACGGGCTTCTCGATGACGCCGATTTGCAGGGCAAACATCCCGTCCTCGTCCGACTCGGGCGAAATCGTCCCTGGGCACCGAACAAGGTATGACTTGCCGCTCTTCGTGCGGATTTCATAGACGGACTGACCGTCTTCTGGAACTTCGAATTTGATCACAGCTTTTCCTCCGTGGGTTGGTTGATAGGTGTTCTGGGGAGAACAACCTCAATCATCCTGCGGAGGTCAGGACTCAGCAAATGCAATCGCTATTCGACGAATCTCCGCAGCCTGAGGCTCAAGTCCGCTGCATCGAATGCAGTCACTTCGAGGGCTCAAAGCGTGACCGCGGCGCATTCCTTTTTGCTCGCCGCTCTGGCTACTGCAATGTGCGCATAAAGCGAGGCGACTGGAATGTTCTTCAGCGCATAGACACACCGCGACAGTGCAAAGACTTTCAAGAAGCCGACGAGAAATTACGAGATAAACGCGCCAAGGCGCTCGCTTTCTACTCAAAAAAGCTACAGGAGAAATCATGAAAAGAACGCTGTGCTTTAGCGGACTTCCTTGGCCAGGAGTTCAGCTCTCACAGAACGGGCGCTCTCACTGGGCGAAAAAGGCTGCGCTCACCAAAAATGCGCGCACGGCGGCGGCGTACCTGTGCAGAGCCGCCATGGCTGGCCCTCTGCCCGTACTGAAGGCAGGAACAAAGCTGAATGTTCGGCTCATCGTTCTGCCGCCGGACAACCGCCGTAGGGATGAGTCAAACATGATCGAGAGATGTAAAGCCTATTACGACGGAATTGCGGATGCTCTCGAACTCGATGATTGTCTTTTTCATCATCGTGAACAAATTTGGTTGGAGCCGAAAAAACCCGGAAATATCTGCATTGAAATCGACTGGGAGGAGGAGGAATGACTGATGAAGAACTAGACGAATACCTGACAAACTGGGGGCGCTGGAGCAGAGAGTGCAAAACGCCAAGCCGTTCTTTCCTTACTCGTCTTATGGCAGAAGCGGGGTCGTTGCCTCAAGAGGAGAAGACGGTTCAGGTCGATATTAAAAAAGCTCTTCAAGTGACTCGCGCTTGGCGAGGAATGCCGGCAACAACCTATACCGATAAGTGCATCAAAGCACTCATCGGCATTTTTTATGTCTATCCAGTCTCTCAGGAGAACATGTTACTAATCATGCGGAAGCAATTTAAACTCCGCATGAAATACAGGGATTTCGACCCGTTCATTGAGCGCGGACGAATAATTTTGAAGAACCGACTTGAAAAAATTCTATGGGAACCTATAAAATGACAATCAAACTTGATTCCCGTCTTGGACGTGCGTGGACCTGCTCTCTTTGAGCGGTCTTTTTGCGCCCAGAGAAAGTGAAAGCCCGACTCAACAGAGATCGGGCTTTTTCTTTTCTTCAATCCTTGTGTTAATGCGCATTAGTGTGTATAATCAACTTTGTTGATAACACAAGGAGCCAACCATGGATAGTTCCGCGATTATCATCAAACTTCGAGCTAATGGATGGAAACTTGATCGAATTAAGGGAAGCCATCATTACTTTGTGAAGCCAGGATGTCAGCGTCCAATTTGTGTTCCTCATCCTAAAAAGGATCTGCCAATTGGGACCCTGAAATCTATCGAGCGAAGCATGGAAAGTTTGAAGTAATTGTTGAGATGGTCGGGGTGCGTTGTGCATCCCGACCGTGGCTCCAAGGATTAGGAGGACAAGTCAATGCGTTATCCGATCGTGATTGAACGCGGTGATGATACGCACGCCTTTGGCGTTGTCGTGCCCGATCTTCCCGGATGTTTCTCCGCAGGGGATACGTTGGAAGAGGCTTTCGATATGGCAAAAGAGGCTGTAGAGGGATGGTTAGAGGTCTGTCTTGATGATGGCGCCGAAATTCCTAAGCCATCTTCACTTGAAGCCATTTCAAACCTTTCTGATTATCAAGGATGGATTCTTGGAACAGTGGATGTTGATATGTCTAAACTCAGCGACAAGGCTGAGCGAGTGAATATCACCCTTCCGCAACGCGTACTGCGTAGGCTTGACGCCCTCGCAAATAAAGCTGGAGATACTCGTTCTGGCTACATCGCAAGAATGGTTCTAGAGGGAAATTCCTAATAATCATTATCGCCATTCAAACAAGGCCGCATTGGTATGCCCAGTGTGGCCTTTTCTATTACCTGTACCTTGCGAGGTTCGTATGGCTGTTCAAAAGAAGTCTGCTCCCCGCAAGGTGGGGAGACCAACTAAGTACACACCCGAGCTGGCCGAAAAGATTTGCGACTTGATTCGTGAGGGCTTGTCTGAGAGGGAAATTTGCTCTCAAAAAGGAATGCCAGACGCCTCAACACTTGGTCGGTGGAAGGATAACAATCAAGAATTTTGCATTCAGTCCGCGCGCGCGCGCGAAGCAAGCGCCGAGAAGTTCAACGATGAATTGCTTGAGCTTCAAGCAAATTTGAACAATGAACTGCAGACGCGATTGCTGAACGGCGATGACTTTCCGAAGGGAACTGTTGAAGCCTTCAAGGTGCTGATGCAGGAGAAGGCTCGCCAGATTTCGTGGCGTGATGATTCGCGCTACGGCGATCGCAAGACCGTGAAGATTCAGAGCGACACGCCTGATCTTTCCACGATCGACATGGAAAAGCTCAAGGCCGCAAGAGAGTTGCTGTATGACGAGACTCCCGACACTGATCGAACTTGATCAGGAGATTGCGCGGCGCAGCCTGTCCGAGTTCTGCAAGATGGCATGGCACGTGCTCGAGCCTGCTACACCGATCAAGTGGGGGTGGGCGCTCGATGCAATGTGCGAGCATCTCGAGGCAGTGCATAACGGCCAGATCAAGCGCCTTCTGATGAACGTTCCGCCGGGCATGATGAAATCACTGCTCACTGGCGTCTTCTTTCCTGCTTGGGAATGGGGCGCAGGCGGAAATCCTTCTCTGCGATATCTGACAACTGCGCATAAGGAAGACCTCGCAATCCGAGACAACCTGAAGTGTCGACGCTTGATCTCCTCCGATTGGTATCAGGAGCGATGGAGCGTCGAACTGTGCGGCGACCAGAACGCAAAGAAGAAGTTCGAAAACACGGCTACTGGCTTTCGTGAGTCTATGGCTTTCCGAAGCCTCACTGGCTCTCGAGGCGACCGCATCATCATCGACGACCCGCTGAGCGTAGACGACGCCTTTTCAGAAGCCGCGCTCTCCGCTGCGGAGCAGACCTTCCTAGAGGCCGTTCCGTCCCGTGTGAACAACCAGGACTCGGCGATCATCGTCATCATGCAAAGGTTGCACGAGCGCGATACGGCCGGGATCATCCTGAGCCGCCAGCTGGGCTATGAGCACCTGATGCTCCCAATGCGCTTCGAGCCGGAGCGCCGGTGCGCGACATGCATCGGCTTCACGGACCCGCGCACTGAGGACGGAGAGCTACTCTTCCCGGAGCGCTTCTCCGAAGCGCAAGTCTCCGAGATGGAGCGAACGATGGGCTCTTTCGCGACGGCCGGCCAGCTTCAGCAGAGACCGATGCCGCGCGGCGGTGGGCTCTTCAAGTCCGACTGGATTCAGCACTGGGACAAGCTCCCGGAGCGCTTCGACGCGGCCGTTATCTCGTGGGATATGACTTTTAAAGAGTCCGCGACATCCGACTTCGTGGTCGGGCAGGTGTGGGGACGAAAGGACGGCGCTTTCTACCTCGTCGACCAGTTCCGGGGACGCTGGGACTTTGTGAAGTCGCTCGAGCAGTTCGTAGCGGCCGCGAGGAAGTACCCGCGGATCACCCGAAAGCTCATCGAGGACAAGGCGAACGGCCCGGCGATCATCAGCGCGCTCAAAAGGAAAGTGACCGGCATCATCCCGATCACTCCGAAAGAGAGCAAGGAAGCCCGAGCGAACGCGGTAACGACGCTCTGGGAGGCCCGGAACGTCTACCTGCCGCCTCCGGACCGCTATCCGTGGGTGGCGCAGGACTTCATTCCTGAGCTCCTCGCATTTCCGTCAGGTGCTCACGATGACACCATCGACGCGATGAGCCAGGCATTGAATGACCTGAATCGCCACTCTGGACTGCACATCGACCCGACAAATCTCGCCTACCTTGCCCAGCGCTAGGCGGCTCAAAATGAAACCCCGCGGCGCGACCAGTACCCGGGGCTTTGACGACTGAATAAGCAGGCACTTGCAATGACCAAGACCAAGACCAAGAAAAAGGCAAAGACTGAGGCCCGGGCCGATAAGCGCTCCGGCATCCTCGATCAGGCCCGCCGCGCCGCCCTAATGGAAGAGCTCGGCGCTCAGCTCTACGCCCCTCCGCTAGCTGCCAAGGTCTTCGAGACCGAAGAAAAGGTCCGCGAGCGCTTCGCCCTCCCGGTTACGCTCGGCACGACCGAAGAGGTCCGGCTGGCGCAGGACGCTGAGCTTGCCGATACCGGGCTGTACTCGACGATTTACAAGTCCCTGCAGCAGCACGGCTATGAGCTCGGACAGTATCCGACGACGTCGTTCATCGGCTACGGCACCCTACAGCAGATCGCTCAAAATGGCATGATCCGCGCCTGCGTGCAGACCGTCTCCGACGACATCACGCGCGAGTGGATCCAGATCACCGGCTCCGACGATGGCGAGAAGGTGGACGAGCTTCAGAAGCTTCAGGAGAAAAAGTATCACCTCCGGGGGCTCTTTCACGAGGCCGCAACAATCACCGGGTACATGGGCGGCGCCTTCATCTTTATCGATACCGGCGAAGAGAAGACTGAACTTCCTCTCCGCATCAATGATGCCTCGGCCGAGCTGGTGAAGGGCGGAACGCTCCGCTTCGTCGTGGTCGATCCGGTCAGCGTGTCGCCCGGCGACTACAACTCCTCCAATCCGCTTAAGGCCGATTACATGAGGCCGAAGTGGTATTGGGTGCTCGGCCAGCGCGTCCATGCTTCGCGCATGATCCCGCTCTACGACAACCCCCCGCCGACGCTTCTCCGGCCCGCATACAACTTCCTTGGAATCCCGCAGGCGCAAATTCTCTGGGACTACGTGATGCACTGGAACCAATGCAGGGTGTACACGGCGGACCTCGTCAGGAAGGTCTCGCTTCTGGTCTTTCAGACGAGCACGGACGACATCTTCAACTCGCCGAACGGCCTGCAGCTCTTCGACATCCGCATGAAGGCCCTGCAAAGGTATCGCGACAACTCCTCCGTCTTCGTCTGCGACAAGGACGCGGAGGCCGTGATGAACGTCCAGACGTCCATCGCCGGATGCACGGACGTTGTCCGGCAGTCGCTCGAGATGATCGCGGCGCTCAATCGGACCCCGGCCGTCAAGCTCTTGGGCATCAGCCCGAGCGGCTTCAACGCGACCGGCGAGTCGGATATCCGCAACTACTACGACTACATCAAATCGAAGCAGGAACTCCGGCGCGACGCGATCATGACATGCCTGAAGGCGATCGAGCTCGTCGAGTTCGGCACCATCGATGCGGACCTCTCCTTCGACTTCAACCCGCTTAGCAAAGAAGACGAGAACGCCGCCGCGATGACGGCTCAGTCTCGGGCTGGCACGCTGGCGACGCTCGCTCAGATGCAGGCCATCAGCGCTGAAGAGGTGCGAGAGGCCGTCAAGACCGAGCCTGTCATGCACTTGGGCTTTCTCTCTGATGAGCCCCCGAACGGCGATCCAGAGGACTTCCAAGGCCTTCTCGACTCGCTCCAGAGCGCGACGGCGGCGATCAAAGCGCCAGAGGCGCCGCAGGCGAATCCGCCCGACGAGTCTCGACAGCTTCTGCAGTCGCTAGGGGGTGTAAGTGGCTAAGCCGAAGACGATCGCGGCCATCGAGCCGAATGCGGGGCTCCGGGCGGCGCTTCAGAAGAAGATCGCAAAGCTCGTCCGGGCCCGCACGCGGGCCGCGGCGGCGGAGCTCTTCGAGGACCTCATCGCCTCCGGCCTGGTGGGCGAAGAAAGCCGCCTCGCGCAGGATGCGAAACCCACGGTCAAGGACTTCAAGGCCGTCGATCTGGAGAAGGCCTCGAAGCATGCCGACACTGCGTATGCAGAGCGACTCGCTCGTTGGATGATCCACACGGGCGAGGACGCAAAGGCGGTTTCTAAATGGTTTGTCCGCACGACGGCGCAGCGCATTACCGCGAGCCAGCGCCGTGCGCTGATTCGTGCGGGCATCTCCCCTGAGCTCATCAAGAACCGCTGGACGGTTCCGGTCGTCAAGAACCGGTACATCTCTCCAGCGGCCGCGCAGGAGATGCCGAAGCTCATCGACGACATGACGGCCCTCATCACGAAGATGCAAGCCGACGATCTGGAGCGCCTTCGCGGGGCCCTTGACGCGGGGCTGAGCGGCGGAAAGACGATCGGAGACATCGAAGAGATACTTCGGCAGTCGGACGGCTTCACGGAAGCCCGGGCCAAGCGTGTAGCACTCGACCAGTCCGTAAAGGTGAATCAGGGGCTCCAGCGGGCCAATGCGCAGGGCCTCGGCGCCAAAACCGGCATTTGGGTGCATGTGCCAGGCATGTACAGCTCGCGCCAGACGCACAAAGCGATGGACGGTAAGCGCTTCAATCTCGACGAGGGACTTTACGACCCCGCGGTTGGGAGGAAGGTCATGACCGGTGAGCTTCCGTTCTGCCGATGCGTGTTCAGACTCGATATTGACGAATTGCTGAAATGATTCATGAAAGACTTGCCCTAGACGCGCAAAGCGTGCGCCGGTACGACAATAACGGCAACCTTCACGTCGCGGTCTCGCACCTCACGAAAGCGCAAGTTCGGCCCTACTACGGGTCCGAGATCATCGGGTGGCAGAGGCTCAAGCTCGAGCCGACCAAGGTTTACTACGGCTACGCGCCGCCCGAAGAGCTTTCGAAGCCAGAGACGGTCGAGAGCACGAATGGCATCCCGATCCAGCTCGATCATCACCCGGACTACGCGGACGACCCTCAGCTCAAGACGAGGGTCGGTAGCACCGGGACGGACGGCGCCTTCCGCGAGCCGTATCTGGACAACTCTCTGCATATCACCGTGGAGAACGCCATCCGGCGGATCCTAGACGGATCAATGCGTGAGCTATCCCTCGCGTACTCCTACACCCCCGACTTCACCTCGGGGAAGACGCCTGATGGCGATCCGTACGATTTTATTATGCGCGACATTTCCGCCAACCACGTCGCGCTAGTGGAGCAGGGACGCGCTGGGCGCGATGTGTTGGTGCAAGATAGTCAACTTAAAGAGGTAGGTCCTATGGACGACAAGGAAAAGACGACCCCCGCCACTGATGGCGATCCGGCCGTCGAAAAGAAGGAAGTGGCCCTCGCGCGAGCCATCGGCGAAGCAGCGAAGGGGATCGAAGACCTGCACACGCAGGATCAGGAGGGAAACGTGATCGACAAGCCCGAAGACGCGAGGTCGTTCCTCGGTGCTCTCAAGGACCTCGCCTACAACCCGGACGAGGCTCAGGACGGCGATGAGGACATGGCAGAAGGCGCCGACGACGAGCTCGAACAGGCCGATGGTGCCGAGCCGGACGACTGTGAGCAGATCGTTCAGGACGGGCTCAAGGCTTGCGGCTACGACGCCGAGCCGGAAGAGCTTCAGCGCGCTTTTGCTGAGGGCGTCCGCTACGGCGAAAAGAAGGAGAAGGCCGAGCCTGAGAAGCTCGACCGCGAGCACGAGCGCGAAGGCGAAGAGCGCGACGCCGAGGGTTCGGCCAAGCGCATCGAGCGCCGCATCATGAATCGCTTCGCGGCGATGGACGAGTGCGCCAAAACGCTTGGCAAGGTCCGCGCGAACGCGTACGACTCCGCCGAGAGCGTCTACCTGGCCGCCCTCCGGCAGGAAGGCGTGAACACGAAGGGCGTCTCCCCGCAGGCCGCCCGCGCCGCTTACCGCGCGTTCATGGCGGGCAAGAGTCGCGCTCGCAAGGGCTCTTTCGCTCAGGACTCCGCGTCCAGGCAGAAGAGCAACCTCCTCGTCACCAAGCTCTCTCAGATCAAGAAGGGGTACTAATCATGGGCTTTCAGGCAGCTGTTAAGACTGATCCGGCCATCGGCATTCCGGGGCAGGAGGTCAATCCTCGTCAGGCCGTCTACACGGCCTTCAACTTCGTCTCGGACGGCACGGTCCCGGCGGGCGGATTCGCTTTCGCCGTCGCTCTGAACGGCACCTCCCAGACCGAGCAGAACGTCCTCTCGGCCAAGGCTGAGGCCGGTGCGAAGCCGGTCGGATTCGTGGAGCGCGACGTCATCGCGACGATCCCGGCGCCTACCGACGACGCAACGCAGGTCTACCCGAAGGGCACGTGCCCCCCGGTCGCCATTCGCGGCCAGTTCTACGCCATCGCGACGGGCGCGGCTACGGAGGGCCAGTCGGTCCTCTGCGACCCGACGACGGGCAAGGTCACCTATGGCACGGCTGGTGCGACGAATGACACCGGCTGGACGGTCGTCTTCCCCCGCGGCGTCAAGACGATCGCCGAGGGCGACACGGTGATCTATCAGAACTTCGGCGTGGACAAGGCCGCCTAACTTGGAGAGATAAATGAGTTTTGATCTTGACTTTGCAAAGTCGCGCGGCATCTCTGCTCCGCATGCCGTCGGCTTTATGCCTTTCGAGGAAAAGGACGGGCACATCGTCCTTAAGGACATTGACCTCCGCCAGCTCGCGCAGGACGCGGCGCTCTCGACGCAGCCGAACGTGGGCGCCCCCGCGGCTCTTTATACGTACCTCGACCCGCGCATCATCGAGGTGCTCTTCGGCGTCACGAACGCGACGCGCTTCTTCACGAAGACCCTCGTTGGCTCGTGGACGCAGGACTATGCAGACTTCGCGGTTGAAGAGGTCGCCGGTCAGGTCTCGCCTTACAACGACTTCGCCAACGGGACGACGACGGACGTGAATTACAACTTCCCCGTCCGCCAGAACTTCCGCTACCAGACGACGATTAAGTACGGCGAGCTCGAGACGGCCAAGCTTGCGGAGGCGAAGGTCAATCTGCCCGCTCGTAAGCAGAATGCCGCCGCCCAGATCATCGCCCGTGCTGAGAACAAGTTCCAGCTCTACGGCGTGGCCGGGATGGAGATCTACGGCATGCTCAATGACCCGAATATCCCGTCCACGATCGCTCCGATCTCCGTGAATGGGAATTCCACCTGGGCGACGAAGGTTGCGGCCGATCCGAACAACGCGGCAACGCTCGTCTTCAACGACGTCAACAAGCTTTGGCAGCAGCTGACGGCGCAGAACGGCGGCCATCTCGACATTGACGCTCCGATCGTCCTCGGTATCTCTAATAAGATGATCGGCTACCTCACGCAGCCGAACTCTTTCGGCAAGACGGCCAAGGCGATGCTGCTCGAGAACTACCCGAACATGGAGATCGTGCAGCTCCCCGAGCTGTCGACTGCTGCTGGCGAGATGCTCTATATGACGGTCCGCGAGCTGTACGGCGACGAGACCGGATGGGCGGCCTTCTCTATGGCTTATCAGCTCGGTCGCCTTGTGCCGCACGAGTCGTCCTTCACTCAGAAGGCCTCGGCTGGCACGTGGGGATGCGTCATCCGTAGGCCGAGCCTTGTGGCAACCCTTACGGGCATTTGACGATCTAGAGCAAAGAAAGGTAAGGGCTGCTAACCGCGGCTTTTTCTCTGCTCGGGAGGGGGGCTTCGGCCTCCCTCCTCTTTTTTGGGAACGAATACTATGGCTCGCAAAACCACTAAGACCGCTACGAATACGCTTGGCATCGTCGCCGATACCTCAGAACAGGAAGTCGCGAAGGCCTCCGGCGCCTCGGGGGACGACGTCATCTATATCGCGTGCGGCATGCCTCTCGGCATCATCTTCGACGATGTGGACAATGGGAACGGCGGCACGAAGGTCGTTGAATTTCCGGGCGTGAACCACGCCCTCCGCGGAAAGACGAAGGGCATTCTCCTCGGCCGCGGCAATGCCGTCCTCGTCTCCGTCGCGCGCAAGGACTGGGAAGACATCAAGCGCAAGCACGGAAAGGAGCGCGCCTTCACTGCCATGCCGCCGCTCCTTTGGGAGATGAGGTCTGAGAAGGACTTCAAGGCGCGGCGCGACGAGATCGCAGAAATGAAGACTGGCGTTGAGCCGGTCGATCCGAAGAGCGTTGGCGTTGAAGAAGTGAAGCGAAGCGAGGTCTAGAGATGGACGTAGAGCTTGACATTGAAGAGTTTCGTAAGTGGTTCCCGGGGTTGACGGAAGAGGCCATTTCCGATGCCGTGCTTGACGTGCTTTGGCAGCAGGTGTGCGCGCTCCTCGGAAACACGGACGCGACGAGCTTCGCGCCGTACGCCCCGGACGCGACGCCGCCAGTGCTCGAGCGCAAGGTCTTGCTCTACTACGCGCTCTGCCACTTCGCCACGCTCGCGACCCGGGGCGATCAGCCGGGCCGCGTCGCAAGCGCATCCGAAGGCTCCGTCTCGACGAGCTTCGACCTAATCAAGAGCGACTCGCAGACAGCGCAGTGGTGGACGCAGACTCCCTGCGGTGCGACCTATTGGATGATGACGATGAAGTACCGCCGAGGCGGCCGTCTTTACTTCTCCTCGCACTACCACCCCTGGGGCTGACATGGGCATGAAGCTGAATGCCGCGGGGCTCACGGCGCGCTTGGGCAAGCGCTATGCGGGGCTCGTCAACCCTGGCGTGAGCCACGTCGAGGTGGGCGTCGCCGACGCCAGCATCGCACCATATGCAACGTACGTCGAGTACGGCTGGGTGCAGCGCGTGACGGGGAAGCAGTCGCTTTTTCTGAGCAATGCGATCGGCAAGCCCGTCCCCCGTCGAGAAGACGGGAAGCCCAACTTTCAGGCGGCCGCCATCAAGCCGGGCATGGCGCTCGTCAATCCTCCCAGGCCTTTCCTGCGAGGCACGATGGCCGCCGAGGCGCCGAAGTGGCGCGAGACGGCGAAGAAGGCTCTGCACAAGACGCTGGACAAGGAAAAGGCGCTCGCCATTCTCGGCAGGCAGGCCGCAGATGACGTCCGCATGACGATCACGAGCGGCGGGACTAGCAAAGAAAAGTTCCCAGAGCGCTCGTCGCTCACGCTGGAGCTCTACCGGCAGAGGGCGGAATCCAAGGGCCGTAAGAGCAAGGGCGGCGGGAACCTTTCGACAGCGAAACCGCTCGTCTTGACGGGCAAGCTCCTCAACTCTATCGGGTATGAAGTGAAATGAGTTCAG
>ERZ779922.554-NODE-554-length-31878-cov-4.075071_pt1 | contig 31878 bp, 27 predicted proteins | sample MGYA00511544_ERZ779922 | MGnify/ENA primary metagenome ERZ779922 (study PRJEB29588, sample SAMEA2154516) | human gut metagenome | biome: human gut; feature: human-associated habitat; material: faeces | place: Denmark | collected 2008/2010 ... | reverse complement strand
AAAATAACACAGCAGCAAGCCGCAATGAGTTACGACGTCCCAAACGGGAAGCAAATATACCGGAGATCGCACCACCCAGTACACAGCCAATTAATGCACTGGAAGATGTGATTCCATGCATTACTTTATTGTATTGAAAATCAGAGGCCGAAAGGAAAAAAGCCTCCAAGCCTTTCTCTGCACCGGAAATAACCGCTGTATCGTATCCGAAAAGCAGTCCTCCCAAAATGGCGACAGAGGTTATCGAATATAGGTAGAGTTTACTACCCTCGTTCGTTGTATTAATCATGGTTATAAGTAGATAAAGTAGTGTTGTAGTAGTTGGATTTATATCACCACAGATTTCACAGATTGACACAGATAAAATTCAAAATAAGAGAGAAGAAAATCAATCTGTGACGATCCGTGTAATCTGTGGTGGGGTTAATTAGCAATACATATTCAGAATTGCTTCATAAAGCTCTTGTTTACCGCTAGTCTGCTTCGGTTCACCGTTTGCTTTAGCATAAGCAACTACATCTTCCAAAGTCAACTTGCCATCTTCAAACTCCTTACCTTTACCACCATCGAATGAAGCGTAACGGTCAGCCAACATTTTCTTATAGGGAGATTCGTTCAGCAAAGCAGCTGCACTTTCCAATGCACGAGCCATAGCATCCATACCTGCGATGTGAGCGATGAAGATATCTTCCAGGTCAGTAGAGTTACGACGAGTTTTAGCGTCGAAGTTTGTTCCACCGTTACCCAAGCCGCCGTTGCGGATTATTTGCATCATAGCTTGTGTCAGTTCGTAGTTGTCAATCGGGAATTGGTCTGTATCCCAACCATTCTGATAATCACCACGGTTGGCATCGATACTGCACAACATACCGGCATCGGCGGCAGCCTGAAGTTCATGCTCAAATGTATGCCCGGCCAATGTGGCATGGTTCACTTCGATATTAATGGCAAAATCCTTGTCGAGACCATAATGGCGCAAGAAGCCGATAACCGTTTCCGTATCCACGTCATACTGGTGTTTAGTCGGTTCCATCGGTTTAGGCTCAACCAGAAAAGTACCTTTGAACCCATTCTTGCGGGCATAGTCACGTGCCATCGTCAACATCATGGCAAGATGTTCCTTTTCGCGTTTCATATTGGTGTTCAGCAAGCTCATATAGCCTTCACGTCCCCCCCAGAACACATAGTTTTCGCCACCTAAGGCAATACAAGCGTCGATCGCGTTCTTGATCTGCGTGCCGGCACAAGCCACAGCAGGGAAATAAGGATTTGTGGCAGCCCCGTTCATATAACGTTTATGCCCGAACACATTGGCGGTAGACCACAACAGCTTCTTCCCCGTCGCTTCCTGATGTTGTTTGGCATATTCGACCATCGTATGCAGGTCCTTTTCAAATTCGGCCAACGTCGGTGCTTCATCTACGACATCCACATCGTGGAAACAATAGTAAGGTATGTTACATTTCGTCATAAATTCGAAAGCAGCATCCATCTTATACTTGGCACGGGAAATACGGTCTGCGCCCGCATTCCAAGGAAATGTCTTCGTTCCGCCACCGAACTGGTCGGCTCCCTCCGCACATAATGTATGCCAATAGGCCATAGCGAAACGCAGGTGGTCTTTCAGAGTTTTACCCATTACGACCTTGTTTTCATCATAATAATGAAAAGCCATCGGATTTTTTGACTCGCGTCCTTCAAATTCTATTTTTCCAATTCCCGGAAAAAATTCTTTTTCACCTTTAAAGTAATTCATGATAATAAGTATTTTATTGATTATACAATGCTTTCGTTTATTACGCCAATGCTTTCTCCAACCGTTCTTTCCAGACCTCGAAAGCCCCGCAGTATTTATCCGCTTTCAGTCCGTCCGGCTCTATCACATTGATCTTTTTCAGGGAAGCAAACGCCTCTTCCGCCGACGCATAGATGCCGGCCCCGATACCGGCGCCTTTGGCAGCCCCGACAGCCCCGTTCGTATCGTAAAGTTCGATCACCGTTCCTGTCACACCAGCCAACGCATCCCGGAAAATAGGGCTTAAGAACAGGTTGGCATTACCGGCACGGATCACCCCGATATCGATCCCCATCTCATTCATGATATCCATGCCATATTTGAAAGAGAAGACGATCCCTTCCTGTGCAGCACGGGCGATATGAGCTTTATTATGAATGTTGAAATTCAGCCCGTGAATGGAGCAATTCACCTGCTTGTTCTGTAACATACGCTCCGCACCGTTCCCGAAAGGCAGGATCGACAAGCCTTCCGAACCGATCGGAACGGTCGCCGCCAGCTCGTTCAAAGCAGGATAGCTTATACCTTCCGGAGCCACATTCCGCTTCACCCATGAATTGAGGATTCCCACACCGTTGATACATAAGAGGACTCCTAAACGTGTCTGGTCTGCCGAATGGTTCACATGCGCAAAAGTATTCACTCGGGACAGTGTATCGTAGTTCACCTTGCCATTCACACCGTACACAACCCCTGACGTACCGCCCGTAGCAGCTATCTCACCCGGGTTCAGGACATTTAGCGACAACGCATTGTTGGGTTGGTCACCGGCCCGATAGGTAACCGGCGTACCCTTCTTCAAACCCAACTCCGAAGCGACCGATCCGAGCAATTCCCCCTGCACACCGAAAGTCGGACGGATATCCGGAACCAGTTCCTTGCTGAACCCGAAATAGTTCATCAGATCTTCAGAAACGCTGTTATTCCGGAAATCCCAGAAAATTCCTTCCGAAAGGCCTGAAACAGTCGTGACAATATCGCCCGTCATGCGCATGGCAATAAAGTCACCAGGCAACATGAATTTATGCACCTGTCCGAATATCTGCGGTTCATACTCTTTTACCCATGCCAATTTGGAAGCCGTAAAGTTTCCGGGAGAATTCAAAAGATGTGCCAGGCATTGCTTTTCGCCGATCGACTTGAAAGCGCGATCCCCATAAGGCACCGCACGACTGTCGCACCAGATCACCGACGGACGCAGCACCTGCATCTTCCTGTCCACCAATACAAGCCCATGCATCTGGTACGAGATGCCGATCGCATCTATCTCCGTTCCCTTGATGCCCGCCTTCGCGATCGCACCCTTTATCGCTTCTTTCAGATACATCCACCAGTCATCCGGATTCTGCTCCGCCCATCCGGGACGCACGGCTTTGATCGCCGCCTCTTCTTTCGGATAAAAATCAGAGGCAAGCGTCAACCCCGTATCTTTATCGACAATAGAAGCCTTCACCGAAGAACTTCCGATATCACAACCTAATAAACACATACTATATCATATCTTATTAAACTTCGAATGCAACTTGTTATATTTCACCTTATCGAACCGGTAATAGCGGGCTGCCCGATGATTCACTCCCGTTTCCACTTCATTCGTCTGCACGACGTATTCCATCGCCGTCATCTTTTTATGGAAATTGCGTACATCTATCGTCTTATTATAAATGATCTCAAAAATGCGCCGCAACTGATAGGCCGTAAACTTTGACGGAAGATAATCGAAAACGATACCCGGTTCGACATCCACCCACCGCCGTATCTCTTCGCCGGCAGCTTCAACAATTTCCTTATGGTCGAATGGCAGATGTGGCAATTCATTTACAGGTGCCCAGATAAGAGTATCGGACATCTCCCCCATCGTCATTTTCTTCCCGAACTTACACAACGCCAGATAAGCGACCGTCACGATTCGTGTGATTTTCATTTTGGAAGCATTTTCCAGCCATTGCACATCCTCTTTATTCTTGGTACGGGCAGGAGAGCCGAAACTGCGGAACTGTTTCAAGGCTACACGTTTCAGACCTGTCGCTTCGTTCAAGACACGATAAGCGGCCGTATCCAGATCTTCACTCTCATAAATCAAGCTTCCCGGCAATTTGTAGTGTTTCTCGTTACTACCGGCAACTTGTCTTTCGACGAGCAACACGCACAGTTTATCTTCGTTTGTCCCAAGCAATACGCAATCGACCGAAACGTGCGGATAAAACATTTCATGCTTATTTTCCTGTGTTTCCATAATATCCCAATAAAGATTCTCCGCAAATATAAGGTTAAAACGACATACGACATAATGTAATTCGAACAATATCTACTCAAAAGGCTAAAAAGCCCGTTATTTAACATACATTATCACTCACAGAAAAAGGAACTGTACCAAACCTGAATTTTAATGCGATTATCCGGAAAGGGAAGAAACTTCTAACATTTATTCAATACATTTGTTATTAAAAAAAGACGTACTATGGATATCAAACATCTACAGTTCTCATTCCGAATGTACTGGGCGAATATGAAGGGCTTGCTGAACATGGTGGCCGAAGGAATCATACTCGTCGCCTCTCTCGCCTCCCTCTTCATCCTGGTCTATCAGTTCGGATTCAAATATTCGGCCCATGTCACCCATATGTTGGAAACCAGCCGGGTTTATCTCCTGCTGGCTTTCTTTACCGGGATATCGCTTCGGTATATTTTGAAATTCAAAGAGATCATACAAGAGAAAATGTTATACCTGGATATCGGCATTTATTTTTTCCTCTTTGCCGTGCTATCGGGCAAAGTATTCTTCAAAGAAGCCATTCACCAGTCGCTGCCCTACCTCGGTTTCCTCACGGAACCGCTGTTCGTTTATTTCCTCCTGCTGTTGTTGAGCGCCATCCATTTGTCGCGGCAGACATTCACGCTGTTACAAAGCCATATCAAGCCGTCCCTCCTGTTCCTGCTGAGTTTCGTGTTCGTCATCCTTGTCGGTTCGGGATTGCTGATGTTGCCAAACGCCACGGTGCACGGGATTCATTTCGTAGATGCCCTGTTCATCTCGACCACCTCCGTCTGTGTGACCGGACTGACGACAGTCGATGTGGCAACGACATTCACGCATACAGGACATATCATCATCATGCTTCTTATCCAGATCGGCGGTATAGGAGTCATGACTTTCACCAGCTTTTTTGCCCTTTCTTTCATGGGGCATTCATCTTTCACCAGCAAGCTCGTTCTGAAAGACATGCTGAACGAAGACCGGGTGAACGGGCTGTTCCGGGTGATCCTTAACATCCTGTTCGTGACACTGTTTATCGAAGGTGTAGGGGCCTACCTGATTTATCTGGATATAAAGGGAGGGCTGCCGGGAGGCACGCAGGAAGAAGTGTTCTACGCTGTGTTTCATGCCGTTTCGGCTTTCTGCAATGCTGGGATCTCGACGCTGAGCGGAAACATGTATGACCCGCTGGTCGCCCAAAAATACAACCTGCATGTCTGGATCGCCCTGCTCATCGTATTCGGCGGGCTAGGTTTCCCGATTGTTTTCAACTACCTGAAGCTGTTACGACATCTGCTTGTCAATACATTCAAGATCGTAATCGGACAGCAGAAGCATTATATCCATACCCCCAGAATTATCAATATCAACACGTATATCGTGATGATCAGCACGCTGGTATTGCTTGCCGGCGGTACATTTTTCTACTATCTGCTGGAAATGGACAATACGCTCGCCGGATTGCCGTTCAGAGGACAGCTTGCCAATGCATTCCTGGGAGCCGTCACCCCGCGTACGGCCGGATTCTGCGTCGCGGATATGGGGACGCTGACTACCGGAACACTCATGCTGACACTGATCCTGATGATAATAGGTGCCGCTCCCATGTCTACCGGCGGCGGTTTGAAAGTAACGACCGTCTGTGTCGCCCTGCTGACCGCACACAACGCCGCCCGCGGGAAAGAGAATGTGGAAATCCGCAAACGTGAAATATCACCGGAAACCATACGCAGGGCTTTCGCCACAATCGTTTTCTATTTCTGCTGGCTGGGGGCGGCCGTCTGGATATTGTCCATTACCGAAAAAGACGTATCGGTCTTCACCTTGACCTTCGAAGTCGTGTCGGCACTCAGCACGGTAGGGTTAAGTTTGAACTTCAGCCCGTTACTGAGCATTTCGGGAAAACTGGTCATCATCTTCACCATGCTGGTCGGACGTATCGGCATACTGGCCTTCTTTATCAGTTTCTACAAGGAATACAAAAAGAAGAATTACACCTATCCACAGGAAAATATATTAATGTAACATAAAGAATACAATATGAAATATTTAGTAATCGGATTAGGAAACCTGGGACGCGCCATCGCCGAAAGCCTGACGCGCATCGGCAATGAAGTGATCGGCGTAGATATCAACCCGCACAAGACCGAAGCGGTCAAACACACCATATCCGGAGCAATCAGCCTCGACACGACGGACAAAGACGCCTTGAACACGCTACCACTGAACGAGATGGATGCCATCTTCGTCACCTTCGGCAAGGACTTCGGGACCTCCATACAGACTGTAGCCCTGCTAAAGAACTTAGATGTGAACAAACTGATCGTACGAGGGATTTCTCCCATCCACGAGGCAGTGATCCGTTCGATCGGTGTAGCGGAGATCATCACTCCGGAAGATGATTTCGCCGGTATGTACGCATCCCAATCCTTACTTGGGGAACTCTTCAAACAATGGTACAGAGTGACGGATACACACCATCTCTACAAGATAAAAGCACCTGTCACCTTTGTCGGACAGACCCTGCAGACCATAGACCTGGAAGAGAATTTCGGAGTGCGCCTTGTCGGCATCGAACGCCCCAAGACAGAACGCAACCTGATCGGGTTAAAACAAACCCAATACTCCGTCATCGACAAAATCACCGGAGACCTGAGAGTCGAAGAAGGTGATCTGCTCATCCTTTTCGGCAAGATGGAAGTGTTGCACAGGCTGGCAGATATCTGACGCCGGTTTATTCTTTCTGAGGTATCTTGGAAACCAAAACCTTATCTATACGGGCGCCGTCCATATCGACGATCTCGAATTCGAAGTTCAACCAGCTCAATTTCTCACCGGTCTTCGGAACCCGTTCCAGAATCTCCAGGATCAGGCCGCTGAGCGTATTATAGTCATGCTCGGCATACAAATCTTCCATGTCGAAATATTCAAGGAAGTCATAGAAGTTGTACTGCCCGTCCACCAGCCAGGTCCCGTCGGACCGCTCGACGATCTCGGCCTCTTCCCCCACATCGGGAACCTGCCCGATCAGACCTTCCATGATATCTTTCAAGGTGACGATCCCCTGGATGCCTCCGAACTCGTCCGTGACGATGCCATATTTCACACGTGCCTGCTTGAACTGTTCCAACGCATTATACACACTCTGGTTTTCCGGCATAAACTCCGCCGGACGAATCACCTGCGACAAAGAGAAATCCGGCTCGTCGATACGGCCGAACAAGTCTTTCAGATAGACGACGCCTTTGATATCGTCAAACTTTCCGGCAGCAACCGGATAGATGTTGAAAAGATTTTCCTGGACTTTCTCGCGTATCTGCTCGATACTGTCCGTCAGGTCCAGCCAGACAAGCTCGCTGCGGTGTGTCATGATAGAACCGACATTACGGTCGCCCAGATTGAACACGCGTTCCACGATGTCCTGCTCGACTTCCTGCACTTCGCCGACATCAAAGCCTTCTTTGACAATCGCCTTGATCTCCTCCTCCGTCACCTTGTTTTCTTCAGTCGCATCGGTTCCGATCAGTCTGACGGTCAACGCCGTACTCTTGGATAACAGCCACACGAAAGGCGAGGCGACCAGCGAAAGGAAATTCATCGGTTTGGCAACGAGCATCGACACACGCTCAGCATAGCCCATACCGATACGTTTGGGGACCAGCTCGCCCATAATCAATGTCAGATAAGTGACGATCACGACAATAGTGGTTTTGGAAACCCCCAACGCATAAGGTTCCAGAAAAGGAATGCGGCGGACATGCTCGGCCAGGTCATAGGCAAAAGCCTCGCCCGAATACAAACCGGTCAGAATACCGATAAGCGTAATCCCGATCTGGATGGTAGAGAGAAACCGGTCCGGTTCGTTTGCCAGCTTCAAAGCAGTCTTGGCAGATTTGTTTCCACGTTTTGCTTCCAGCTCAAGACGAGCCTTACGAGCTGACACCAAAGCAATTTCCGACATAGAAAGAAGGCCGTTCAATAAGATAAGACCGATAATAATAAATATTTCCATTTGCTATATACACAGCGATTGATTAGAGAGGCGAAGATATGAATTATTCGAACTCTCACATCTAACAAGATGAAAATAAATCTAATTAATATATAAAAAAAGCCATTCTATCTTCGCAGACAGAACGGCTTCATGTGTCGATAAGTTTCACTAACTCTTATTTAAAATTTTATTAGAAAACAGTATCGGGAGATAGATACATACTTACTCGATTACCTCGCCCTTCTCATTCAGAACAACCGTCTGTTCCTTCTGATCTTTGTCGACAAGGACGACTTTATACTTCTTAGCATCGTCGACATCGGCAACATAGGCTTCCTTCACCGTACTGCCCTCGTAAGACTTGGCGATTGCATCCTGCACGGCCTGGGGAAGTTCCTTTACCTCGATTTTCACGAAATCGTCCTGCATTACGTTTTCGACTGATACCTGTACAGTCGATGCCTGTACACCTTGTGATGCGAATGCCACACATGCTACTACCGCTACCATTAAAACAATCTTTTTCATGACTCTAACAATTTAAAAATTAATACCTAAGTGATTACTAAAACCTTTATTCAATCTGATCAAACAAGTACAAGGATCGTACCACAATAGCATGCCAAAAACATGATAAAGTGTCCCAGAGCTTACAAAATAAGGGGTAGAAAAAGAGCAAACCATCGGATGCCCAACCATAAAACATGGGAAAAAGTGTAGAAGTCCGTGTATTTTTTCTACAATAAATGTGGCACACCTCTTCCAATCTCCATTTTAATTGTTAATTTAGCCACATCATTAATGAAATCTAATAAAATATGAATTTAAGTGATCCCAAAGATTGTCTGTATTGCCAGAACAATCAGACTTTACACGAGCTGATGATCGAAATCGCTCCTCTCTCGGTATCCAGACTGTTCCTGTTCAAGGAACAAACGTATCGCGGGCGTTGCCTGGTTGCCTACAAAGACCATGTACACGACTTGAACATGCTCAGCGACGAAGAACGGAACGCATTCATGGCCGATGTCGTACGGGTGACCCGCGCGATGCAGAAAGTATTCAATCCGCAAAAGATCAATTACGGCGCTTATTCGGATAAACTGTCGCACCTTCATTTCCACCTGGCCCCGAAATATGAAGGAGGCCCTGACTTCGGCGGGACATTTACCATGAACCCGCAAAAAGTATACTTGACGGATGCGGAATACCAGGATATGGTTGAAAAGATCAAAGAGGCGTTATAAGGTAGGCACAGAAGTTGCAAAAGTGGACGCGGAAGATTTCCGGACATAACATATAGGAAGGTGTGTCAAAATCTCCTTGTCCCCGCACTTGATGCGGGGATGCAAAAGGACAGACCTTATCAATCAGATTTTTATAGGGCCGGTTTTAATGCGATCCTGCGAGGGGCGCGGGAACAGGATAGTTTCGACACACCTTCTTTTTTATTACATAAGAGGTTTAACAATTTCAACCCTTAACCCAAGCGCATTCATTATCCGATAGAATGTACCTACACTTGGATTGATAGAACCGTTCTCAATACGAGAAATATACGATTTAGTAGCGTTTATCCTTTTGGCAAGTTCCGATTGAGTTACTTTTGCTTCCCGTCTTGCCTCTAATAATATTTGCCCTGTATAGAAAGCGTATGCTTCTTCATCGAACTTGGCACGTTCGGGAGTACCTGGTACTCCAAATTCTTTTTCGAGTTCAGCACTAATGTCTGTTATCATGTTGTCTTTTGTATTCATAATATTCCTCCTTTATTTTTAATGCTTTTTCTATTTCTGATTTTGGTGTCTTTTGGGTTTTCTTTTGAAAACCGTTAAATAAAACCACAATTTTCCCCTCGTCAAAAATAAAAAAGATTCGATAAATGTTACTGTTGTATTCTATACGTAGCTCATATAAACCGTCTCGTATAGACTTTATAAATTTCACAGGTACACGATCATCGGTTTCGAGCAGCGAAAGTACATATTTGACTTTCTGAATTTCTTTTTCTGTTAGAGTGGCAAGAAACTCTTTGTAATAATGACCGTATGCTATTATCTTTCTTCTCATAGTGCAAATATACAAAATGTTTCAATATCATAAAACTGTAATCGGGTCTTATTTGCATTTCTCTTTGTGCATTGATAATATACAATATGGAAAACGATTATTCGAACATGCTTGTTCATATTTTGTACTACTAGTACAGATATTAGACTTTTTTTCGATTTTAGGTGTTGAACAGACATCCAAGGAGATTTAGATTAGTTAGTCTGAATGAAAAAATGAATCCGGAATTAAGTATAAAGACGGACATTTTGAGTCTAAAACGAGACTATTGTTAATATAGTTGTAATACTTATATAATTATTTTGTAATCAACACAGAATTTTACAAAATCTATCTTTGTGTCGCAAATTTCAAAAAAATAAATTAATGGAAAAAAGAGTACGTATCCTTTGCCAAAAAGGGTTACTGTTAAAATCATCTTTTCTGTTTTTATCTATTTCTGCGATGCCTGCTTTAGCAATAGGTGGTAATACACTTAAAATAGATAACACAGATGAAGTTGTGGTTTTACAAAAAGGGAAAACAATCAGAGGGACCGTTGAAGATGCTTTAGGACCGATCACCGGAGCCAATGTCGTAATTAAAGGTAGTACGATCGGGGTGATCACAGATATTGACGGTAGGTTTGTTTTGGAGAATGTTCCGAGCAATGCCATCTTGCAGATTTCTTTCATGGGATATGTCCCTCAAGAGGTAAAAGTCGGTAATTTGACATCTTTTGAAATCCGTTTGATTGAGGATACTCAGATGTTGGACGAGGTGGTTGTCGTTGGTTATGGTACACAAAAAAAAGTAAACTTGACTGGAGCGATCACACAAGTTACATCTAAAGAGATGGAGAATCGTCCAGTGCCAAAAGTGACACAAATGTTGCAAGGAGTGATGCCGAATGTTAACATTACTTTCTCTACTGCACAACCGGGAGCTGGCGGATCAGTTCAAGTTCGTGGCCGAGGTTCGGTGAATGGAGGTGAACCGTTGATCTTGATTGATGGTGTCCCGGGAGATATTAACCGAATTAATCCAAATGATGTAGAATCTGTTTCTGTTTTAAAGGATGCTGCCGCTTCTGCTATTTATGGTGCACGTGGTGCTTTCGGTGTGGTATTGATCACTACTAAAAATGCACAATCTGGTAAGATGAGTGTTACTTACAATGGCTTCTTTGCAACATCAAAACCCACTGTCAGTACGGATTTTATCACCTGTGGATATGAATCGGTAATGCTTAATGACGAAGCATTTCGCAGAACAACCGGTAATACTTATACACGTTATACGGAGGAAGATTATGCCGAGTTGGAAGCTCGCCGTTACGATAAGATTGAAAACCCGGAACGTCCTTGGGTCGTTGTAAAGAATGTGAATGGAAAAGATATCTATAATTATTATGGAAACTGGGACTGGTGGGATTTTCTATATAAAGACAATCAAAGTTCTCAATCACACAATATCAGCCTATCTGGTGGAGATGACAAGTTAAACTTCTTACTTTCTGGGAACTATTATACTCAAGACGGTATTATGAAAGTAAATACGGACAAGTTTACATCTTATACTTTTCATAGTAAGATCAACGCGCAGTTGTTTCCTTTCCTGAAAGTATATAACAATACACAATATTATGATCAAACTTATCGATATACAGGAAAGGAGGGTGGTGCTAATGCTAACTTCCTAAATACGACAGTACATGCACTACCCTGTTATGCTCCGATTAATCCGGATGGAACATATACTTATAATACACTCAAAAACAACTATTCCATTGGTGATGGTATGAATGCAATGTTGTTGGATGGTAAGAACGGTGGATCCAAAGGTGTACATGAATTTAGAACGACTTTCGGAGGAATACTTGATTTAGGTAATTATTTTAAGTTGAATGTCGATTATACATATCAATTTTATATGGCTGACGATTGGTATCGTTCAGCGGTAGTCCAATACTCTATCCAACCAGGAATTTTACAGGATGTGCCTAATTATAACGTTGATCAGTACAAGAAAACCAATTGGTTTGACCCGATGCATGTGTTTAATGCTTATCTGAATTATAATCAGACATTTGGAAAACATTCGGTTGGTGCTACTGCTGGTGTAAATTATGAAACAAAAAAACATAACCGCTTATATGCTTCCCGTAAAAATTTGATTTCCGAATCTTTGAATGATTTAAATTTGGGAACTGGTGATATGGAAGTAGGAGGAGGGCAGTACCAATACGTTTTGTTTGGTGCGTTTGTTCGGGCCAATTATAATTATGACGAGCGTTATTTGGTTGAATTCAATGGTCGTTATGATGGAACATCGCGTTATAAAAAAGGCTATCGATATGGTTTCTTCCCATCTGCTTCTGCTGCCTGGCGTGTGAGTGAAGAGGCTTTCTTTGATGATTGGAAAGATCATATAAATAATTTGAAGGTTCGTTTATCCTATGGAACATTGGGAAATCAGTTGATGGGAAGTTCTTCTACCTCCTCCAATTATTATCCTTATATTTCGATGATGGGAATGAGCCTGTCCAGTTGGTTGATAAACGGACAAAAAACGCAGAATGTCAGCTCTCCGAATCCGATCATTGACAATCTTACTTGGGAAAAGGCGACAACGACTAACATAGGCTTAGATCTTTCTTTTTTTGAAGGATGTTTGAATTTTTCGGGTGATTATTATATTCGTAACACGACAGATATGTTGATCCCGGGCGAAACACTTCCGGGTGTATTTGGAGCTACATCACCCAAACAAAACGCGGGTGATATGCGGACGAAAGGATATGAATTCAGCCTTTCTTGGAACGATCAGTTCGAAGTAGCCGGCAAACCATTCAAGTATGGTATCTCATTTGGTTTGGGAGATGCAACTTCTGAAATCACAAAGTTTGCAACTGAAAGTACCATGTCTAACCCCAATTATGATCCTCGAAATGCGAAGATCACAGATAACTATGTCGGTAAAAAGTTTGGTGAAATTTGGGGGTATCGTATTGATGGCTTCTTTAAGTCAGACGAAGAAGCTGCAAACTGGAAGATTGATCAGACACAAGTTAACTCTCAAATCAAGAAATCGCCAGGAGAATGGGGACATCTTCGTGCAGGAGACCTAAAATTTGTTGATCTTAATAATGACGGTAAAATCACTCCGGGTTTGGGCACGTTGAAAGACCCCGGAGATATGGAAGTGATCGGAAACTCTGAGCCGCGTTATAATTATAACTTCAACCTAAATGCCAGCTGGAACGGTATTGATGTGTCTGCTTTATTCCAAGGGATCGGACGCCGTGACTGGTATCCGGCAAGTAATGCAGACAAATTCTGGGGACCGTTCTCTCGTCCTTATTTCTCGTTTGTCCCGGAAGATTTTGTGAGTAAGTTGTGGAGCGAAGACAATCCGGACTCTTATTTTCCGGTTTTGCGAGGTTATACGGCGCTGAACGGGGGCGGGTGCTTAAATTCTCCTAACGATAAGTATATACAGAATATCGGTTACTTGCGTTTGAAAAACTTAGTTATTGGTTATACTTTGCCGAAAGAATGGATACAAAAGGCTTATATCCAAAATCTTCGCGTGTATGTCAGCGGTGAAAACCTAATTACTTGGACTCCGTTCGAAACAGATTACATCGATCCGGAACAGCCGATAGCTGACAGTAACGGGCGTAGTTATCCTCTTTCAAAAACATTCTCTGTAGGATTAGATATCACATTTTAAAAAAATTCTAACACTTGATACAATGAACAAATTATGTAAATATTCCATGATCGTATTAGCCGCTTTTGCAATGGTCGGATGTACGGGTATGGAACAATATCCATTGGATGCTATTTCGCCTGAAACATTCTTTAATACAGGCAATGATTTGCAACTTTATACGAATTCATTCTATAATATGCTTCCGAGTGCTGGAGGTGTTTATAATGAAGCGATAGACAATGTTGTCAAGCAAGATTTAGCGGATGAACTACAAGGTGGATCACGCCGCCTTGTTCCGGCAAGTGGTGGCGGATGGTCTTGGGGTAACTTACGTAACATCAATTTTTATCTTCAAAACTCTTCGAAGTGTAAAGATGAAAACGCTCGTACCCGTTATGATGCAGTGGCTCGTTTTTTCCGTGCTTACTTCTATTTCGATATGGTGAAACGGTTTGGAGATGTCCCTTGGTATTCAGAAGTTATTTCGGATAAGGATTGGGATAAACTACAAGCGCCACGTACACCTCGCACAGTAGTTCTAGATTCTGTGATGGCTGATATCAACTATGCAATCGATCATTTGCCAGAAGTAAAGACTGTCAATGAAATCAGCCGCTGGACGGCATTGGCTTTGAAATCCCGTATTTGTCTGTTTGAAGGAACATTCCGAAAGTATCATACTGAGTTTAAATTACCGGAATATGAGGCGTTTCTTGATAATGCAATAGCTGCTTCAAAGGAACTTATCGAAAGAAGTGGTTATAAATTATATAATACTGGACATCCGGAATCGGACTATTTAAATTTATTTGCTTCTCTTAATGCTAACGAAGATGAGATAATCCTTGCACGTGCCTTTAGTGATGAACTGCAAGTGTATCACAATCTGAACTATTATACCATGACAGCTTCCTATGGAAGACCTGGCCTGGAAAAACGATTAGTCAATAGTTATCTGATGCGTGATGGAAGCCGCTTTACTGACATAGCAGGATATGACAAGATGGAGTTCTACGATGAAATGCAAAATCGTGATTATCGCCTTTCACAAACCGTTCGTACACCTGGCTACATGCGTATTGGAGGAATAACCACACTAGTTCCAGAGTTTGGTTCAACTGTAACTGGTTACCAAATGATCAAATTTGTGGCAAGTGCTGATTATGATACATATAATAAGTCTGTGACTGATATGCCTATCTTCCGTTATGCTGAAGTTCTACTTAATTATGCCGAAGCAAAAGCTGAACGGGGAACATTAACACAGGCAGATTTAGATTTAAGTATTTTTCCTATTCGTGAACGTGCCGGCATGCCTGCTTTAGATATGGCAGCAGCAAATGCTGATCCGGATCCTTATCAGGCAAATCTCTATAAACAGGTAAATGGTGAAAACAAAGGAGTTATTCTTGAGATCCGCCGTGAACGGCGGATTGAATTAGTCATGGAAAGTTTCCGGTGGGATGATGTGATCCGTTGGAAAGAGGGACAGACTTTGGTTGAACAGTTCAAGGGAATGTATTTCCCCGGACCTGGAGTCTATGATTTAGATAGAGATGGGAAGATTGATGTTTGCCTTTATGACGGCAAGAAACCAGATTCAGGTAAGGATATCCAGTATCTGAAAATTGGTAGCGACGTGATGTTGGAAAACGGATCAAGTGGAAATATCGTGGTCAATCCACATTTAAGTAAAGAGTGGGATGAAAATCGTGATTATCTATATCCGATCCCTTCCAACGAGCGAAGTCTAAATCCTCATTTGACCCAGAATCCGGGATGGAATGACGGATTGGATTTTTAGCCGAAACAAAGTCTTTTACCTATAAAGCCTGTGCCTTGACCGGTTATATATACTGGTTAAGGCACTACTTGTGCAAGGGAAATATAGGTTATTTGCAAAGATAACAAAGTTGTTAGCTTTAATCATTGACGCCAATTATGAATCAATGAGAAAATGGGGAAAAATTCTTACATAAGTATTTCAGAGGCTTTAACTCCACAAAAATTTGTCTTTCTTTTTGATTTTGCAAACTTCCTCTTTGAGGGGCTGAAAGAGTGTGTATAACTGCGAGCAAGAGAGAAGACAAGACAAGGGAATATGGAATAAAGTAGAGGAAGTAGATTGAAATGTTCGTCGATATGGAAACAATACGTTATTTTTGTGGCCGTAAAGCAGAAAAGTCGCTTTATGGTAAGTCTGCGAAGTAAAAATAGTAACAAAAGAAAGATACAAGAGTGTTCTCTTTTTATAGCTTATGTTTTTACTATGTTTTGCTGTATTTTGTATATCTCTGAATATCAATTATAAGTTTCAGCGGCGCAGGCTGCTATAGAAGACTGATCCGGTTATGAATGTTCGATTTCATAATAGTGAAATTGGAGTTCCATGACTATGAAAATAAAGTTCCATGCCTGTGAAACAAAAGTTTCATGGGTATGGAATTCTTATTTTATCGTAGTATCCGATGATTTTCGAGAACAATTTATGAAAAAAAGTACCGAAGAAATCACAAAATAATGTACATTTGTTTTTTGATGATGAACGAATAAACAATATCTACGTATGGAGCGATATTTAATAATTAAGACGAGAGATGAATTATTGCGTATCAAAATAGGACAGATCCTCTATTTTGAAGCAGATAGAAATTACACTAAACTACTTTTATCTAACGGAATTCAATTCACATTTGCAATCAACATAGGAAAAATTGAAGAAATATTGGAGAAACAGGTCGCAGGTTGTAACACAATCCTGATGCGTGTAGGTAAAAGCCATATCATTAATAAAAATCACATCTTGCAGATAAATTTACCCAAGCAGAAGCTATTATTGCTAACGCAGGATGGAAAACCGAGGGAGTTGGTGATATCCAAGGATCCCTTGAAGGTATTGAAAGATACACTCGAAAAGGAAATGGGAAAACCTGAAGAACCAAAAGTTGTTACAGAATGATCATCAGAATTGGAAAAGCTAGCGATAATGATTTTGTAGTAAACGACCCTCATGTAAGTCGGTATCATGCAAAGCTGATCCGTGAAGAGGGGGGGATGTTGGCTACTTGAAGATTTGGGATCGACAAACGGAACATTTGTCAATGGTGCCCAGATCGTTAAGAAGCATGTTACTCCCAGCGATACGATCAAGCTGGGAGATAATTATGTGTTAAACATTTCCGAAGCCTTGAAGTCCAACAACGATTACAGCGAAGAGTTTGCTGCGCTGAAGCAAGTTTACGATAATTACATTCAAGCAAAGGTTAAGATACAATCTTCTAATCAATTTAAGACCAGATTATTCCAGTCTCTTCCATTTGCTCTTCCCGGTGTAGTGGGGGTTGTGATCGGTTTCCTAGGGAAAGGAAGTCCGGAACTGTTCGGATTGAGTCTGTTTATTACGATCTGTGCTCCGACTGTCGGTATCTACCTGGGTGCGAAACAGTCGGCCAAGATCCCACAGTTGCTGCAAGATCTGACCAATCAATTCAAAATCGATTATGTTTGCCCCAAATGCGGAACGTTTTTGGGTGAAATACCCTGGGAATCATTGCGCAATAGAAAACAATGCCCGATGCCTTCCTGTAAAGCTAAATGGGTGAGCGAATAAGAATCTGTTTCATATACTAAAAGTAATACTTTCGTACAGTAAACCCAAACATTTGATTATAAGGAACTATTTTGTGCTTGGATGTCAGCTCGTTTCCCTACTTTTGTTTCCAGAAAATTTAATTATAACATTTTATGCAAGAAGAGGATTACACATTCGTGACTTTAGACAGCGACGATGCTATACTGACCGATGCTGTTATTGTGGATGTGGACGGGGAAAACGACTTGTCGGATGTTGTAATGATTGACGAAAGTATTGATGTTTCTGATTTTATTACATTATCCGATGACACTATTATGTTGTCCGACGCAGATATGCTGGACACATATTCAACCGATATTGACGGATCTGATATATCGTTCATTTTATGATTTCCGTTAAATGTCCACATTGCCATGTTGGGTTAAAGGTAGACGAGGGGAAAATTCCCCTCGATATCACCTCTTTCAAATGCCCGAAGTGCAGACAACCGATTCCAGTCTCTTTGCTATCTATGGAGAAAGGAAGTGTCGCATCTGAATCGGAAACGGTTCTGATACAGCCTCTTCGTGTGACGACCGGACATCTCTCTGTAATTGCAAATGCTGATACGCCGGAGCAAACTTTCCCTCTTCAGGAAGGTGTCTATATCATCGGACGAAAATCCAAGGCATCTACTGCTACGATCGGTATTGTGACGGCTGATAAATCAATGAGCCGAGAACATATCCGGATCGAGGTAAAAAAAGATGCCAAAGGAGGCTATAAACATTATCTTTCTGACAATAATAGTAAAAATCATACGTTATATAATAGCAATTACTTAGAGAATGGAGAGATTGTCGTACTCAATAATAATGATGAAATTATTATTGGTCGCACAGTTCTCCGATTTAATGAATAAAAATAGTCTATGCTATGAATATAACGATCGGCAACCCCTGGGCAGTCAGTGAAAAAGGAGGCAGATTGAATAATGAAGATTCTATCTTTCCTTTGCCGGAAACGGCAAATTCCAATCAAAACTTATTTTTGGTATGTGATGGTGTCGGGGGGGCTGAAAAAGGGGAGATTGCAAGTTCATTGGCTTGCGAGTCTTTCCAGACTTTTTTCTCAACTTTTCGTGAAGGTGAGCCGAACGCAGATTTTATAAATAAAGCGATTCGTTATACCGAAGCACGTTTTGATGACTATGTAGCAATTCATCCGGAAGCCAAAGGAATGGCAACCACCTTGACCATGGCCTTTGTTGGTACGACCGGCATAACCTTGGCGCATGTGGGGGACAGTCGGATTTACCATTTCCGGAAAGGAGAAATCTTGTTCCAGACTGAAGATCATTCATTGGTCAATTCGTTAGTGAAATTAGGAAAAATCACCCATAAAGAGGTTGCACATCACCCACAGCGGAATGTGATCATACGGGCTATCCAAGGGACGGACCGTCCGACAGAGGCTGATGTCGTACTTTTGGATGATATCAAGGCTGGTGATTTTTTGTTCATGTGTTCGGATGGTGTACTCGAACGTCTTAACAATGATGAGCTTTCGGATATATTCAAGCATTTAGGTGGTCCGGAAGAGATTAAAAACGCAATCATGTCCGCTTGTAGCGGGAAAACACGCGATAACTTTTCTTTTTATATCATACCTATACAAAATGTGTTAGATTCCGCAGGAATTAAACAAAATATTCTTTCATTCCTTTATTCTTTTATATAAATAACGTAATTTTGGCAGACTAATAGAATTGCGCATAGTATAGTTATGAATTTGCCAAACGGACATGTTCTTCAGAATGGAAAATATCGGATCACTCATGTAATCGGTCAGGGCGGCTTTGGTATAACATACAAAGGCGTCTGGTATACGGAGGTGAAGGGATCGTTAGGAACCGTACAGACAGAGGTGCCTATTTGCATAAAAGAATACTTCTTTAAAGACTATTGTTACAGGGAAGCAGAATCATTTGCTGTCAAGGTGCATTCCGAGACAGGAAGGGTTCTTTTCGATAAATTCAAAGAGAAACTTATCAAGGAAGCCAAAATTCTTTCTGAAGTTCACCATCCTCATATAGTGAATGTGCTGGAAGTTTTCGAAGAAAACGGCACGGCTTATATTGCCATGGAATATATTCCCGGTTGTTCACTTAAATATATGATGGACAGGGAAGGCATATTGCCGGAACCGAAAGTCCTCAGATATGTTCGCCAGATAGGAGAAGCACTCCAGTTTGTACATGAAAAGAACATTCTTCACTTGGATATCAAACCCAGCAATATCCTGATTGACTCGTCAGGGAAAGCACGTCTGATTGATTTCGGCGTGAGCAAGCGATATGACATCGAGCAACAGGAAACAAGTACGACCATGCTTACCTTATCAAAAGGATTTGCCTCGATCGAACAATACGATAACGAAGGAACACAAAGTTTTTCACCCTGTCCGGATATCTATTCGCTCGGTGCTACCATGTATAACCTTTTGACAGGGAAGATTCCGACCGAATCTATTTTGCGGGCAACACGTCCTTTGCAGAATCCGTCGGAACTGAACAGGAATATATCTCCTAAGACAGAAGCCGCTATAATCAAGGCAATGCAAATCATTCCGGCCGATCGTTTCCAAACGGTGGATGAAATGATGGCTGCATTAGATTTTCCTGCGGAAGAAGAAATACCTGCAAATGAGTTGCAAAATACAGACGGGCAGGAGGCGGATGGTGAGACAACGGTCATACATCCGAATGAGCAATCGCCTCAGAATGAGGAGGACGAAGATCGTACGATTATAAATAGCGAAGAAATTATTTCTCAGCCCTCTAAGAAAAAAAGAAAAGGGATGCTGATATCCGTACTTATTGCTATATTTGCCAGTGCAGGATCTGTTGTCGCTTTTCTGGTGCTGGGGAACAAAACCTCTACGAAACCGGATGTAACGGAGTTGATTAGCCCGGTCGAAGAGGAAAAAGATTCAATAGGCATCTTTCAAGACACAACTGTTTCGGAGGTGAAAGAAGCATCTATGCTTAGCGAGAAGGATAAGAAAACAGAGGCAGCAATGGCCCGACAGCCGGAAAAGGTGACGCCCGTTGTTGTTGATGAACCCCGGAAGCAACCGGATACAAAGCAGGTTCCGGCTGAAGGAAATAAAATAACAATACAGCCAGTACAGCCTACTGCTGAAGAAATTGAGGCGAAATATGTCGCTTTAATAGCTTCTGGCAAGGAGAAGATGGGAAAAGCGGACTTTACGAACGCAAAGAAAGATTTCACGAAAGCGAAAGAAACCAAGTTGACGGAAGAGGTCGTACGCCTTTTGATTTCTTGTGATGAAAAGGAAGCAGCCAAACTTTTGGCCGACAGGAAAGCTCAATATGAGATGAAGAAAACTTTCGGGAACTTTACAATTGTACGAAAGAAATCGACCATGTTATATGGGGCGATCGATTCGGATGCGAACGAGCGTATACCATGTAAATACCGTAATGTCGGGATTGCCGAAAATGGCCGTGCTTTCGAACGTAAAGATGGTTTGTTCGATATCTATAATGCTGATGGCGTGTTGGTAAATGAAGGATCAACGTATTATTAACGTGTTTATGAAAAGACTTTGGATTTTAACTCTTTTTGTTGCGTTGCCGATGTGTTTGCTGGCTCAACAAAAAACAGAATATAACAGAAAAGGTGACGAGGCGATGAAACGCTTGGACTATAGCGATGCAAGGATGTGGTATGAAGAAGGTGTCGTGCAATGTGATCCTTACAGTATCGAGCAGCTCACATCGATTTGGTTAGCCAACCAGAGAATGCGTCCATCAATGCACAGTCTGATGAACAAGTGTCGGGCTTGTCTGGAACTGATGGCCAATAATGAGGATACAACAGCCATTTCGCAGCTGATAATCTATTATACCGAGGGGATAGGAACTTCCAAAAACGAAACTTTGGCCCAATCCTGGCAAGATCGTCTGGAAACACTTCGCAAACCGGTAGAGCCCGTTTTCTATCCTTCTGCCAACCCAATAAAGCCAGATACTCCCAAAGAACCGATGAAGTTCTTTATTGGTTATGCCTACTCCATAGAAGCACCTTATGGCTTGACAGTGGGAGGGGTGAAATCTCGTTTGGGTTGGTTCCTGCGTTTTAAGACCAATCTAGGTTTTAAGGAGTACGACGGGGAATGCCGGGGAACAGATGAGTTTGTCGGCCCTACTCCCGATAATCCGTTTTATTTCACGAATAAGAAAAAGGTGAATAACTATGCCGGTACAGCTGGTTTGGTTGTAAAATGTACATCCTGGTTATATACGTCCGTAGGTTTAGGATATGGCAGTCGGGAATTATTATGCGAATATATCACAATCGATAATTCGGATTATAGAATAGAAAAATCCTATTGGGCGAAGAATTTGGATTATTCTTATAGCGGGTTAGCTGCCGATCTGGATGTAATGGTTAAGTTCGGTCCTGTGTTTGTAAGTGCAGGGTGCAATACGTTGAATTTTAAATATGTTGATTTGAATGCCGGTGTCGGTCTGTTTTTCTAATAAGAATTATTTATGAAACACATATACTCAATCTTTTTATCAGCTGTTTCACTTTTATGGATGCTTTCCGGATGTGTGGAAGATCCGGATATGGATACGCGTTTGCAGAAAGCAAAGGCTCCGGAGGTTTCCGAGACTTCAATGGAAGGAGAAGCATATGCTTCTTCGATCACTTTAAAGGCTCAAATAATGAAAGAGAACGGTTTGCCAGTAAAAGAATGTGGGGTTTGTTGGAGTACCCAAACAGGAACGGAGCCGCTTGAGAACATGCGTAACAAGCGATATACAAAAGCTGATAAAATAGAAAACCACAATTTTACAGCTACCATATCCAATTTGGAAGATAGTACAAAATATTATGTATATGCTTATGCTATTAATGATATAGATACTGCATTTTCAAAAACAGAAGGAGCGTATACGACAATAAATGGTATTGGAGAAGTTGCGACTTTGGATGTGGATAGTGCCACAGTAAAAGCAACTTCCACTTGGGTAAAAAGGAAAGTTAAGAATCGGGGAGTCGGCATTGAGAAATTAGGTTTCTACTATAAGAAAAAGAAACAAACCGGAGATATCGAACCTTCGGATCAAGATTCCGTTATCACATACGAAGGGAGTGACTTGGCAACTGTCGATACTTTCTCCTGCCAGATTACGAATCTGGAGCCGGAAACTTGGTATTATGTCCGTGCTTTTGCCAAAAATCAGTTTGGCGAGTTTGCTTTTAATGTGGACTCTTTTAGGACTACAGATGGCAAACCTTTTGTTGGTAAGTTGAGTCTGATAAAAGACAGTACGACTTTCACCACAGCCGATCTGTCTGCTTTCTTGATCAACGAGGGAGATGCACCTGTCAGTGCCTATGGTTTCTGCTGGAGTGTAGAAGAAGAGCCAACGATAGAAGCCGATACAATCACTTGTACGAATCTTGCGGATAATGGCAAATTTACAGGAAGGATCCGGGGCTTGGAATCGGCCAAAAAATATTATGCAAGGGCCTATGCCATAAATGACTTCGGTACGGTATATAGTGAAGAAGAAATTACGATTTCGACAAAAAGCGAGAAGCCGAATATTATAACATTCCCCATCACCCTTGATTCGATCAAAAGTGATGGAACAGTTCACATTGGCGGGGAGTTGCAGAATGGCGGAAACAGTGCTGCTACAGAGTGGGGAATTTGTTGGTCTTCAAGCAATAAGGAGCCGAGTATCAAGGATAATCATGTTGCTGTAGAAGACTCGATTTTCACATATGCTTTATCGGCATTGAAAGGGGCTACAAATTATTATGTAAGAGCTTACGCTGTAAATGAACATAGCCTTGTCGGGTATGGCCAGACACAAACATTCAAGACACCTGACATCTTTACGGAAAAGAGCATATACATAGGTGAAGACCGTCAATATTCGGCAAGCTTTGTGCTAAACGGACAAGCCTATATCGTTGGTGGGGATTTAGGAGATAAACGCAGTAACGAACTTTTTAGTTATAATGTGGAAACAAATGAATGGAAATCCCAACAAGGATGCAGTGTCGCCTATTCGCACATGGCTGCTACCGTCTACAATAATAGAGCCTATGTCATTGGAGGACTTGACAAACAAGTGGGAATAGAATGTCAAGTGTATACATCTGAAAATAATAGTTGGTTATTCGAATTCCCTTCGTTGCCGAAGGGACGATTTAACTCTGTCTGTTTTGTGTATCGTGATTCCTTGTACGTTTTTGGTGGTACTGACAATAGTAGCAATATGAATGAAATAGTACGTTATGATCTTTCAACTCAAAATAGTGGAGAATGGACTACAATTGCCAAAGTGAACGAAGCAAACCAAAGAGGAGGCGTCGCATTTGTTGTAGAAGATAAAGTATATGCAGGTTTAGGAGAAAAGAGTAATGGTATTCGTAACGGCTTCTACGTCTCTTCGGATAGCTTGACAAAATGGGAGCTGATTCCCTCTATACCTGCACAGCTCGGTGTTATTTCTTCTGGTGTTTATGATGAACAGAAAAAGAGCTTCTTTATGATTGACAACGACGGAAAAATTTGGGAATACAATTTGACTACAGAGCAATGGACTTCACGCTCGTTATGGATTCGTATGAAAAATTATCACATGTTCATGCTGGATGGATCGATCTATATTTTAGGGCAAGATATCTATCAAAAGAATAAATTCACTGTATACAATCCAATATGGGATAATTGAATATGAACAGAGCAACTATCTTAGAAGAAATCCGGAGAAATGTTGATTTGCTGTCAGTGACAGATCAGCCGGAATACCAATACATTCCGCTACACCAGAAACCTTCACCATCGGTGACGGCACTCAGGGAGATCATGACCTTGCTCCGCAAGGTTATTTTTCCCGGTTTCTTCGGAACGGAACAGGAGGCACAGACGGATTCTATACAATATTATACGGGTGTATATCTGGAGCAGGCCTACGACCTGTTGCAGGAACAAATCTATAATGGCCTGTGCTTTGAAGTCGAACGTTGTTGTGATTCCAAAGATCGTGCTTCTGAAATAGCCATTGCTTTTATCAATAAGGTTCCACATATCAAGTATCTGCTATCGACAGACGTGAAAGCTATCTTGGATGGTGATCCGGCAGCCAAAAGCCCCAGTGAGATTATTTTCTGTTATCCGGCAATTCATGCCATTCTTTATCAGCGCGTAGCACATGAGTTACTGAAGCTCGGTGTGCCTGTGATTCCACGTATTATAACAGAAATGGCCCATTCGGATACAGGAATAGACATTCATCCGGGAGCGCAAATCGGAGAATATTTCAGTATCGATCATGGTACGGGTGTTGTGATCGGGCAGACGGCTATAATCGGTAATCATGTCCGCCTTTATCAAGGTGTGACATTGGGTGCAAAAAGCTTTACCTTGGACGAAGAAGGATTGCCTCTGGACGTACCGCGCCATCCGATTATCGAAGATTATGTTACAATCTATTCCAATGCCTCCATTTTAGGGAGGATCACTATTGGTCACGGCTCCGTGATTGGTGGTAACATCTGGCTTACCCATAGCGTTCCACCTAATTCCAAAGTATTGCAGACACGTGCTGTCGAAGATAAATAGCAGAGGGCGACATATTGTTTTCACTTTCATTTCAAAACCCATAGCTTTAGGCTCCATAACCCATAGCATTAGATACCCTAAAGCTATGCTTTATTAATCCCCTAACGATTTTTGCACAATAGCCTTGGGATTAAAGAGAAAAGATAGGCTTTATTCCGGAAAAATATGTATGTTTGCAGATATACCTTATTTGAGCGAATTATACCTTAAAATAGTGTAGACCATGAATAAAGTGAAAACATTGGATGATCTTCGGAAGATGCGTGAAACCTTGCGCTCGACCTTGGATATTAGAGAAAAAAGTAATCATCCTGAACAAATGGTACAGATCCGGATATCTATGGCAACTTGCGGGATCGCTGCCGGAGCCAAAGAGATCATGAATTATTTCATTGAAGCACTGGATCGTGAAAAAGTAGATGCATTGGTGACACAAACCGGATGCATGGGGTATTGCTATGCCGAACCGACTGTCGAGGTTACCCTGCCAGGTAAAGAACCTCTTGTTTTCGGACATGTGAAGAAAGCGAAGGTGGATGAAATCATTGACCGGTATATCCGGAATGGGGAACTGCTGGACGATATTATCCCGGTCACTTACACGGTTGTTAAACCGGAATAACAAAACTTCCTTAAACACTTAATACTTACATAATGGCACAGTACAATAGTTATATACTGGTGTGTGGCGGTACCGGCTGTCGTGCATCACAGAGTGAACTTATACTTCAAAATCTGAAAGAGGCCGTCGAACGACATAAGTTGCAGGATATTGTCCAAGTGATCCGTACCGGTTGCTTCGGTTTTTGTGAAAAAGGGCCGATAGTTAAAATGGTTCCGGACAATACGTTCTATGTTCAGGTAAAACCGACGGATGCCGAAGACATTGTCCGGGAGCATTTAGTGAAGGGACGTAAGGTAGAACGGCTTCTATATGTCAATCCCGAAACTAACGAGCAAGTACCGGATTCCAAGCATATCAATTTTTACAAGAAACAGCTCCGTATCGCTCTAAGGAATTGCGGTTTTATCAATCCCGAAAATATAGACGAATATATCGCCCGCGACGGTTATGTAGCTTTGGGTAAAGCCTTGACCGAGATGACGCCCGAATCGGTGATCAAAGAGATCATGGATAGTGGCTTACGCGGTAGGGGAGGAGGCGGTTTCCCTACCGGCTTGAAATGGCAGATAACCCGTAAGGTGAAAGCTCCCCAGAAATATGTCGTCTGTAATGCAGACGAAGGTGATCCGGGAGCATTCATGGACCGTTCCATCCTGGAAGGTGACCCGCATTCCATCGTTGAAGCGATGGCGATCAACGGATATTGTACGGGAGCCACCAAAGGGCTGGTTTATATCCGGGCCGAATATCCATTGGCCGTAGAGAGGTTGAAGATTGCAATCCGGCAAGCCAAAGAATATGGTCTACTGGGTGAAAACATCTTCGGGACGGATTTCTCTTTCGATATCGAGATACGCTATGGGGCAGGAGCATTCGTTTGTGGTGAAGAAACGGCGTTGATTCATAGTATGGAAGGGCTTCGCGGAGAAGCGACTGTTAAACCGCCTTTCCCAAGCGAACAGGGTTACAAAGGTTGCCCGACCAATGTGAATAATGTGGAAACATATGCCAACGTGCCGGTTATCCTGTTGAAGGGAGCTGAATGGTTCAGTAGTATAGGTACGGAGAAAAGTAAGGGGACGAAAGTCTTTGCCCTTGCGGGAAAAGTAAACAACGTCGGGCTGATAGAGGTTCCGATGGGGACGACGTTACGCGAAGTGATCTTCGGTATAGGAGGAGGCATCAAAGATGGAAAGAAATTTAAGGCTGTGCAGACAGGAGGTCCTTCAGGTGGCTGCCTGACTGAGAAGCATCTGGATTTGCCGATCGACTATGACAATCTTTTGGCTGCCGGTTCGATGATGGGGTCGGGGGGGATGATTGTGATGGACGAAGACGATTGTATGGTCGCTATGGCCAAATTCTATCTGGATTTCACGGTCGAGGAGTCATGTGGCAAATGTGCTCCTTGCCGGATTGGCAACAAACGATTGCACGAGATGCTGCAAAAGATTACGTCCGGCAACGGAACGATCGAGGATCTGGAACGGCTTCGTAACTTGGCTGGTGTGATCAAAGACACTGCCTTGTGCGGTTTGGGACAGACATCGCCCAATCCAGTTTTGTCTACGATGGATAACTTCTATGATGAATATCTGGCCCACGTGAAGGAAAAACGTTGTCCGTCTCATCAATGTCGCGAACTGACGCAATATTTTATCAATCCAGAGAAATGCAAGGGATGTACGCTTTGTGCCCGGATGTGTCCGGTAAATGCGATCACGGGAGACAAGAAAGTTCCGCATGTGATTGATCCGCAGACTTGTATCCGGTGCGGTTCATGTATAGAGAGATGTAAGTTCGGTGCTATTTATGTGCACTAAAGTAGTGAAGAATGGACAATGACAATTAAATGTATGGAAACAGTAAAGCTTATTATAGATAGAAAACCAGTGGAAGTCCCCCAAGGAACCACGATCCTGGATGCTGCAAAAGGAATGGGTATCCGCATTCCGACTCTTTGCTATATGAAGTTGGAAGATTTGCACTATGAAAATAATCCAGGTGCTTGCCGTATCTGCGTAGTTGAAATAGAAGGTCGCCGTAATTTGGCTCCTTCCTGTAAAACGGAGTGTATGGAAGGGATGGTTGTGCAAACACACAGCCCACGCGTGATGAATGCCCGGAAAACCGTAATGGAACTGATCCTGTCCAACCATCCGGCAGAATGTCTGACTTGCAGTAGCAATGGACATTGTGAACTACAAGCAATTGCTCACGACCTGGGGATACGTGAGATTCGCTATAAAGGCGAGATGTCCATATTCCAGATAGACCGTTCACCGTCTATCGTGCGCAACATGAACAAGTGCATCATGTGCCGCCGTTGCGAGACCATGTGTAATAATATCCAGACCGTTGGGGCTTTGACTGCTGTCAATCGAGGCTTTAATGCAGCCGTCTCTACGGCTTTCGAACGGGATATTGCCGGTAGTACGTGTTCCTATTGCGGCCAGTGCGTATCGGTCTGCCCGGTAAACGCGTTGAGCGGACGGAATACACAACAGCCGGTGTTGGATGCGCTGGCCGATCCGGACAAAATCGTGATAGCCCAGACAGCTCCGGCTGTCCGTACGGCTTTGGGACGCGATTTCGGATATGAACCGGGGACATTGGTAACGGGTAAAATGGTTTCCGCCCTCCGCAGGTTGGGCTTCGATTATGTTTTCGATACGGATTTTGCCGCCGACCTGACTATTATGGAAGAAGGGACAGAACTGTTGCAGCGGATCGGGAAATACTTGAAAGGCGATCAGGAAGTAAAAATGCCGTTGATGACGAGTTGCTGTCCGGGGTGGGTCAGTTTCGTCGAACAGCATTTCCCGGAATTATTAGACAACCTGTCGACAGCTAAGAGCCCACAGCAGATGTTCGGTGCAATTGCCAAAAGTTATTTTGCCGAAAAATTGGGAGTAGATCGAAAGCGGATCGTTGTCGTGTCGATCATGCCCTGCCTGGCAAAGAAATATGAAGCCAGTCGTCCGGAATTTGCGGTCGATGGCAATCCGGATGTCGATATTTCGATCTATACGCGCGAATTGGCCCGCCTGATCCGCTATGCAAACATAAACTTCGCGGAACTGCCAGATAGCGATTTCGATCGTCCGTTAGGCGAATCGACAGGAGCCGGAGTTATCTTCGGAACAACCGGTGGCGTGATAGAAGCTGCTTGCCGTACGGCGTACGAGCTATATACGAAAAAAACTCTTCCTAAAATTGATTTTGAAGAACTCCGCGGGTTGGAAGGTATTCGCAGTGCTACGATAGACTTCGACGGAACACCTATAAAAATAGGGATTGCACATGGTTTGGGCAATGCCCGCAAACTGATTGAACAAGTTCAAAACGGCATGTCGCCCTATCATGCCATCGAAGTTATGGCATGTCCGGGTGGTTGTATCGGTGGTGGCGGCCAACCGTTCCACAGGGGCAGGATGGAGGTGCTGCGCAAACGTGCGGCGGCTCTCTATCAGGAGGATCGCAGCAAGACACTTCGCAAGAGCCATGAGAATCCTTATATTCAAGCTCTTTATGTCGACTATCTGGGAGAACCGTGCGGACCGCGTGCCCACAAGCTGTTGCATACGCACTACTTCGACCGTAAGGAAGCCATTAACATGTTTACGCAAGAAAATCAGGAGGGATAAACGATGGATAAGATGAAGATACATTTGATTCAGATGAAGATCGATGAATTGTTGGCCGTCTGTGATGAACATAATAACGATCCGGGAGAACTGATCAACATATTGCATGCCGCCCAAGGCATATTCGGTTATCTGCCTCGCGAAGTGCAAGAGATCATCGCCGGCCGGTTGTATATTCCGGTTTCCAAAGTATATGGAGTTGTGACGTTCTATTCGTTCTTTACCATGACTCCGAAGGGGAAATATCCTATTTCCGTCTGTCTGGGAACGGCCTGTTATGTACGTGGAGCCGAGAAAGTCTTGGAAGAGTTCCAGCGCCAGTTGGAGATCAAAGTTGGAGAGACTACATCCGACGGCCTGTTTTCATTGGACTGTCTACGTTGTGTGGGGGCTTGCGGACTGGCTCCGGTCGTCACGATTGCCGGAAAAGTTTATGGACGTCTGACACCAGAGAAAGTGCGGGATATCCTTTCCGAATACTACCTGTTGGAGCAAGTATAAGCGACTCGTCTGTTGTGCCAATGCTGTGGCACAACAGACGAGTCGCATTGGCACAATTGTGTCGTAACGATGGCACGGCCATATAATAAAGGCGATCTTTATTCTTTGGTTTCTATATAAACGACATGCGTCTGTAAATATTCTTCAAGACCGTGTTTCCCATCTGCACCACCGATTCCAGACTTACGCCATCCGGCATGGAAACCTTGCATAGCTTCAAAGTTCTCACGATTGATATATGTTTCGCCAAATTTCAGCGAGCGCATGATCTTGAATGCATAGTCCAGATTTTGGGTATAGACGGAAGATGTCAGTCCGTACTCACAGTCATTTGCCCATGCAATCGCATCATCGATATCCGTATATTCGACAATGGGCAGGATAGGGCCGAAGGTCTCTTCCCGTATGATATCCATTTCTTGTGTGGCGCAATCCAGCACTGTAGGTTCGAAGAAATACCCTTTTGTTCCGATCCGATGACCGCCACATAGAAGTTTGGCTCCCTGCCGAACCGCCTTTTCAACTTTTTGCTCCATGGCAGCCAAAGCATTTGCTTCGATCAGTGGCCCCATATCCAAGTCTGCGATCTCGTTCGGATTGCCGACTTTCACCTGCTTCATACCGGCCACAAGCTTTTCCATAAAGATATCTTTGATCTTTTTATCTATATAAACCCGCTCCGCACAATTACATACCTGTCCGGTATTGATAACGCGTGAAGCGATGATCGACTTCACCGCCAAGTCTATATCTGCGTCTTCCATCACGATTGCAGGAGCTTTTCCTCCTAATTCCAAAGATACTTTTGTTATATTAGGAGCTGCTGCTGCCATTGTCTGTTGTCCGGCACTTACACTTCCCGTAAGGCTGACCATGCCAACTTTCGGATTTGCTGCCAACTCATGACCTATCACCGAACCACGTCCGTTCACTAAGTTGAAAACTCCGGCTGGCAAACCGACTTCTTCTACAATTTGTGCAAAAACGTATGCATTTTCAGGTGTCAGCTGACTCGGTTTTACCACGATCGTATTACCGGTAATCAAAGCCGGGGCTGCTTTGCGTGCAACCAAGAAAAATGGAAAGTTCCAAGGAAGAATACCGGTTGTTACACCAATTGCTTTCTTGAACAGGAATATGCTTTCACGCGGACGGTCGCTGGGGATGATTTCACCTTCATACCGGCGGGCCCATCCAGCCATATAATCGATATAATCTGCCGTAAAAAGAACTTCCACATTAGCCAGGCCTTGCGTCTTTCCACCTTCACGAACAATTATATCAGTCAGTTCCTTTTCTCTTTTGCGGATACCGGCTGCAATTTTGGTCAGATAAGCGGCCCTTTCTATAGAAGGTGTCCTTTCCCATTGACCCTGAGCTTTTTCTGCTGCATCGATCGCTCTTTTAGCATCTTCGACCGTACCGTCCGGCATTAATGATATAACTTCTTCAGTAGAAGGATTTAATACCTTAATCCATTTTCCAGATTCATGTTCTATGAATCTGCCATCAATAAACATTTTCAATTCCTTCATGGTAATATCTTTTTAGGTTGAATTTTGATTTTAAAAGTACAAGAAAGAAAAAATGATCATGTTTAAAAAATGATATTACTTATTACAGAAATGATATATTTCTGTAATACAGGATTATAATGTATGGCTAAGCTGATCGGAAGATAGTTTTTTTCATTATTTCTGAACCAAACTGAATTATGTGCTGTTATATGATAAAATGAATTAGGAATTATATCCAAAGAAATTCCTAAGACGATTAAGTTAGTAGTATTTGTTTTTTCATATAAGTAGAGTTTGTTATTTGTTTGGTCCGCATGTAGCTGTGAAGCTGGATGCGGATTTTTATTTGTTTCCGCATGGAATCTGGCTTTCAATAGAATTTAGATGGCTAAATATATCGTTTTTGTCTAACTCTGTTTGCTCAAAAACAGATAATTTGTTTCACAAATGTTTTACAAGGGTTATGGCAATGAATTGGGACTTTTGGGGCATAATTACCCAAAAATGTCCCATAAAATCCCGTAATAT
>ERZ779922.550-NODE-550-length-31908-cov-4.101843_pt1 | contig 31908 bp, 34 predicted proteins | sample MGYA00511544_ERZ779922 | MGnify/ENA primary metagenome ERZ779922 (study PRJEB29588, sample SAMEA2154516) | human gut metagenome | biome: human gut; feature: human-associated habitat; material: faeces | place: Denmark | collected 2008/2010 ... | reverse complement strand
TAAAAATCTCCTTTATTCATTACTGAAATTAAAAAATATATAAAAATTATTGGTATTAATATTGAAATGCAAGCGCATACGTACTATAATACCCATAGAATCTAGAACGCAAATAAATGACTGCTTAAAATTGCAGAAGGACAAAATATTATAAAACCATTTCTCAATTAATGCCTATCAACTTATTGTCATTCCTAAATACTGCGAATATATAATCCGGATTGTTCCTCACTGCATGTTGCCTCTAGATAAGAAAAAGAACCCTGCGAGGTTCTTTTTTTCTTAATCTACATTAGATGCATAGAAATGAGTTGTCTTATAGTTATACACAATACGTGATACATTAAATAACTGTCCATTAGAAAGATGTACATAATCTTCTACTTCTAATGCTGGACTGCCTTCTTCTAATCCTAGAATAGAAGCTTCCTGTGCACTTAACTGTTTAACATGGAAATACTTATCTGCAAAACCAATACTTAACTTTAAATCATTCTTAATATAACTATAGATTGACTGACTTGCAATACGACGATCAAGTGAAGGCACAAGATCCTTATTGTAGTATGTATACTCAATAGCCATTGGTACACCATCCATCTTTCTTACTCTTTCAATATAATAGATAGGTGTAGTGAGTTCACATTGCATACGTTTTGATAGTTCTTCTCCAGCCATCATAATATGGAATCCTTTGACATCAGTAGTAATCTTATGACGTGGGGCATTCTCAGTAATACCACTTGAACCATTCATCCATAAAGAATCATCATCTCTTGTATGACGTACAAATACACCACTTCCCTGAATAGAGAATAGGGTACCTTGTTTCTTTAAAGTACGGATCGCATTTCTAATTGTATTTCTACTTACTTGATACTGTTCAATTAACTGATCTTCTGTTGGTAGCTTATCAGTATATTCGTTTTTTTCTATTTTGCGGATAATATCTTCCACAACTTCTTGATATTTAGACATTTTTCATCACCGCCCACATATTAACATAACCTAACTTTTTGGTCTAGTACGAAAATAGTGATATAATGCATTTTGAGGTGAAAAGTATGAATTTTACACAAATTAAGATGATTATTTGTGATATGGATGGTACTTTGTTGGATAATCAGAAGAATTTACCTCCACATTTTAATCAAATATATAAGGAATTGTATGATAGAAATATCATTTTTGCGATTTCATCTGGAAGACAGATGGGAGAAGTGAGAAAGTATTTTAAAGGAAACAAAACTATCTACCTTATGGCTGAAAATGGTGGCTATATACAACATAACGGAGATACGTTACTTGCAGACTATATGAACCAGGAAGATGTCTATAAGCTTACAGACTATGTGAATACGCTTAAAGGCATGGCTCCTATGTTAAGTGGTAAGAAGGCTATGTATGCATTTAATAAAGATAAGAAACTTATAAGTAAGCATACAAATCACTTTAGTATTACTTATGTAGATACAATAGAAGATATCGATGATGATATATTCAAGATTACAGTCTGTGATCCTATTGATCCAGTGAAGAATTGTTTGGAAGGTCCTTTGTCTTGTATCAAAGGTTTTGAAGTGAAACCATCAGGAGACTGTTGGATTGATATTAATAAGAAGGGACAATCTAAAGCAGATAGTGTCGTCTTCTTACAAAAGACATTAAGTATATCAGAAGAAGAAACAATGGTCTTTGGAGATTCTGATAATGATCTATCGATGTTCACACATTCTTATTATAGTTTTGCAATGAAGAATGCAGATCACTTTATACAAAGTAAAGCACGTTTTGTGACTCAAGAAGATAATGATCATGATGGGGTTATGAAGACAATACAGAAGATGATTGAAAATGAAGATGGATTACTTATACAAATTTAAAGATGGTATGACTATTGTGAAGGATAATATGCCATTAGGTGATCATTGTATGCATTATAGTGATGACTGGGAATCACTACTTCCTTTTCAAGTTCCAGGGAAGATGAGAAAAACAAAACAGCTATTAAACTATAATGAATCAGTAAATATAATTAATAAGATATCATATGGTGTTCTCTCGTTTTTTGATGAAATACCTTATAGTATTCCTCTAGATCATATTTATATGAATGGAAAACTCTATTTCCATACATCAAAGACAGGTTATAAGATCAATGGTGTAGGGAAACAGGCAAGTTATATTGTCGTAGAAGATTGTGGTATCAATGAAGAAAAGACAACACACAATCATCGTTCTGTATATATACTAGGTATATTAGAAGAAGTAGAGAGTAAAGAAACAAAGAAAGATGTATTAGAAACACTCGTTCATACACTTTGTCCTACACAGAAGGTAGATATTACTGATCAAATGATAGATAATGTGAATATCTTAGAAATAGATATTCAGTATATGATAGGAAAGGAACATATAAGATGAAGAAAATCGGATTTATTGGTTTAGGTATCATGGGGTTACCTATGGCAGGTCATTTAATGGATGCAGGTTATGAAATGCATATTTATGCAAGACATCCAGAAAAGGTGACATCTTTAGTAGAGAAGGGTGCGACACTTCATTCTACTATTCATGATTGCGTGAAAGATGTAGATGCAGTCATGACTATTGTAGGTTTTCCACAGGATGTGGAAGAAGTTTATTTTAATGACAACAATATTCTTGATTCAGTAAAGGAAGGGACTTATCTTATTGATATGACGACGACATCACCTACACTTGATCAAAGAATATATGAAGAAGGTAAAAAGAGAAATCTCCATGTATTAGATGCACCAGTCACTGGTGGAGATACAGGCGCAAAGAATGCGACTCTTTCTATTCTTGTAGGAGGAGACAAGGAAGATTATGAAGCATGTCTTCCTTTATTTGAAGCTATGGGTACTAATATTAATTATCAGGGTCCTAGTGGTTCAGGGCAGCATGCAAAGATGGCCAATCAGATCATGATTGCAGGGGCATTGTCTGGTGTATGTGAAGCACTCACTTATGCTTCTAGTAAAGGATTAGATCTAGATGTTTTATTAAAGTCTGTCTCTACTGGTGCTGCTGGAAGTCATCAGTTAGATGCATTTGGTCCTAAAATCTTAAAAGATGATTATCAGCCAGGATTCTTTTTGAAACACTTTATTAAAGATATGAAGTTAGCAGATGAAGAAGCCAAAGAATCAGATATTACACTTAATGTATTAGAAACAGTATTAAAGAACTATCAGGAATTAGAAAAAGAAGGCTATGGTGACTTAGGTACACAAGCCTTAATCAAGTATTATAAAAAGCCCTAAGAGAGGGCTTTAAGCAACTCAGTCTTAGAAGCGGGTGTAAATCCCTGGATCATCTCTTTTGATCCTCCACCTTTGCTTTTAAGGCTTTTTAATTGTGTTAATATATCCAATGCATTATTCGCAGAACCTATGACATAACGATAGCCTTTCTCATCATTCCCTACAAATACACCACCTGTACTATAAAGATTAACTAAGTGATTCGTTACTTCTCTCTGGTTTACTGGTAAGCAGTCTTCTACAAATAAATAAGCATGATCACATAAAGAAAGCATATGTTCTTTCTCTAGTTGTGCATATTTGATTTCTAGAGCTGTTTTTTCTTCATACATCTTATTGACTTGTTTTACAAGTGTTTGATTGTTGGAAGAGAAAAGATGATAAAGTGATTCAAGATGATCAAAATCATCCTTAAAACGATGATAAGCACGTTCCCCAAATAAGAATATAAAACGTGTTCCTCGAGTTGTATGAATTACTTTGATGATCTTGAATACGCCTAATTCACCTGTTCTTTTTACATGGGGCGCACAACATGCACATATATCGTAATCTTTGATCTCTACAATACGTACTTTACCTTCAATCTCTTTCTTAGAACGATAAGAGATATTCTCTAAATCATCAGGATAGAAACAATGAATCTCTTTATTCTCATAGATTGCTTGATTCACTTTCTCTTCTATTAAATCAATATCCTTGATATCACCATCATATTCTACTTGTCCTTCTTCACTATTTAGATGGAAACTCACGTTATCATAACCATATAAACTATGCACTATACCAGAAAGAAGATGTTCTCCCGTATGATTCTGCATAAAAGAATAACGTCTCTTCCAATCGATATGACCTTCTATTGTATCTCCTACATTGAAGTGATGCTTCTTAACATAATGGATAATCACATCATTCTTGATTTGTACATCCTTAACAGGAATATCATTAATAGTCCCTAGATCACATTCCTGACCACCTTCCTCAGGAAAGAAAAGTGTCTGGTCAAGAATGATTTCATTCTTATTTACTTCTATTACTGTTGCCTTGAAATCTGTACTATAAGGCATTTCATCATATAATTTTATTGTTTTCATTTATATCACCGTACATATTCTACCATAAATACTTGACCGAGAGGTACTACCGAGTAGTAAAGTGTTTTCATAATCTGTTAGTTATAAATTATAAATATTAATTTGTGTTAGAATAATACAGAAAAAGAAGGGAGAAATTATTGTGGATAAAAAGAAAACATCAGTCAATATGCTGGAGGGTTCAATATTTAAGAGTTTAGTTATCTTTATGATTCCAATTCTTATATCAAATATCTTTCAGCAATTCTATAACACAATGGATACTGCCATTGTAGGAAATACTTTAGGAATGACATCACTTTCTGCCATTGGTTCATGTGCAGCGGTCTATGACTTATTAGTAGGTTTTGCGTTAGGTATTGGGAATGGGTTATCTATTGTCACTGCAAGAAGCTATGGTTCAGGAGATGAAGAACTCTTAAAGAAATCAGTTGCAGCTAGTTTTGTGATTGGTATTATATCTTCTATTGTGATTACTATTATTGCCTCTATTGGAATCAAACCATTACTTATCGCAATCAATGTATCACCGGACTTATTGAATGAAGCTTATAGCTATATTATTGTGATTGTACAATTCTTAGTCGTTATGTTTGCCTATAATCTATGTGCAGGATTATTGCGTGCTATAGGGAATAGTTTAATGCCTTTAGTATTCTTAATCATATCATCAGTATTAAATATTGGTTTAGACTTATTCTTTATCACACAGCTTCATATGGGTGTAAGAGGAGCAGCAGTTGCGACAGTCATTGCCCAGGGGGTATCAGTTGTATTCTGTTTGATTTATATCTTTAAGAATGTCCCATTACTCGTACCAGAAAAGAGACATTTTAAATTTGATACAGCTCTTTATAAAGAACTATTAGGTCAGGGATATTCTATGGCTGTTATGAGTGCGATCGTTAATGCTGGTTCAGTTATCTTACAGTCAGGTATCAATGGTTTAGGAAGCAAACAGATTATTGCAGGTCATACTGCTGCAAGAAAGCTTTATATGTTCTTCAATATGCCATTTACTGCCATGGCTCAAGCCGCAAGTACATTTGTATCTCAAAACAAAGGCGCAGAAAATGTATCACGCATTCGCAAAGGTATGAAACAGATGTATATCTATGATGTCATTGTAGCCGCACTAGCAACCGTTATTCTATTATTCAGTGCCCCTACACTTGTAACATGGATTTCTGGTACAACGGACAAGACAGTCTTATACAATGGGTCACTTTACTTACGTATTGTAGCCCCTAACTATGCAGTATTAGGTATATTAATGCAGACTAGATTTGCTTTGCAAGGTATTGGACAGAAGATGTTACCACTTGTATCGAGTATTATTGAATTAGTCGGTAAGATTATCTTCGTATTCGCACTTATTCCAGTCTTTAAATATATGGCTGTCATCTTCTGTGAACCAGTCATCTGGGTTGTTATGACAATCTATCTATTAATCGTGTTCTGGAGAGATCCATTTATTAAAGAGGCTTAGGCCTCTTTTTCTTTTAATACCTATTTAGAAATATTTCTAAATAGGTATTGCATTTCTTGACGTTTATTGTATAATCTATTTAGAAAGTTATCTAAATAGGTGGTGAACATATGTTTGAGAAAACATTTAAAGCACTCAGTGCACCAGTAAGAAGAGATATTCTTAACTTATTAAAGAAAGGAAGGATGTCTGCAGGAGATATTGCTGCACAATTTGATATGACACAGGCCACTGTCTCATATCACTTATCGATATTAAAATCTGCAGACTTAGTAAGAGAAGAAAAAGATAAGAATTATATTTATTATGAAATTAATGCGACTGTGTTTGAAGAAATGTTGTTGTATTTTAAGTCTTTTTTAGGAGGAAATGATGATGTTGAAGAATAAATGGTTTAAGTTTAGTTTGGTATTATTTCTGTTGCCACTTGTATGTATATTAGTGACTTATAATAAGTTACCTGCACAAGTTGCAACACACTTTGATTTTCATGGTACACCTGATGGGTATATGAATAAGTTTTTAGGTTTATATGGTGTGTGGGCGTTTATGTTATTGCTTCATATATTCTGTACCTTCATGACATTTAAGGATCCTAAAAAGAGTAATATACCAGAAGTAGGATTAAGAATCATATTAATGATCTGCCCAGTTATATGTTTGATGGTGACTCTACTTATTATTACATATAGTCTAGGCTATCGTTTTGATATGACATTTATCGTGAATATAGTAATAGGCTTCATCTTTATTATTTTAGGTAATTACTTACCTAAAATAAAAAGAAACTATACTATAGGTATTCGTACTTCATGGGCATTAAATAGTGATGAGAACTGGTCACGTACACATAGATTTTCTGGTTATGTGTTTGTATTGAGTGGAATGTTGTATATTATCTTTAGTATGTTAGGTTATATGTTTATTGGTCTAGGTATTATACTTATATCTAGTTTACTATGTTTTGGATATAGCTATAGTTTATACAAGAAGGGGATTTAGTGGGCATACCACTAAATCTTTTTTTAATAGTTTTTTCTAAAACTGCAAATTGGTGCATAAAATACAAAAGTAGTGTATAGTAATGGATGGGTAAGGGAGTAGCTCATACCAAAATCCGATTTCCTTACCATGATCACCGTAGGTGATCTTTTTTTATGCCTTGAACTAAGAAATCAAACAAAAAAAATGAAATTATTTTTAATGACGTATAAAAATAGGTGTTGTCAACGGGTTAAAAAAGTATGTGTTTATTAATAAAGTGTATAATAAAAAATATAAAGGTGAATAAACCAGAATGTAATTATGATATGATATTAATGTTAGATAGAAAAAGGAAGGTTGTCAGAAATGAATAAACAGGAGTTAGCGAATAAAATATGGAAAACCGCAAATGATATGCGTTCAACAATTGAGGCAAATGAGTATAAAGACTTTATTTTAGGTTTTATCTTTTATAAGTATTTGTCTCATCAGGAATTAAAGTTTTTAAAGGAAAATGAATTCACTGATGAGGAAATTAAAGCGTTATCAGAAGAAAAAACTAATACTGAAATAGTTGAATTTATTCAGAAAAACATTGGTTATTTTATTGAGTATAATAACTTATTTTCAACATGGATTGAAAAGAAGAAAGACTTTGATATATCAGATGTAAGAGATGCTTTAAATGCATTTGATAGATTGATTTTTAAATCTCATAAGAAAGTATTTGATAATATCTTTAAAACATTGCAGTAAGGTTTAAGTAAACTAGGAAAAGATTCTAAAAGCCAGACAAGTACTGCAAGTAGCTTGATTCAAACAATTAATGAAATCCCAATGGATGAAAAGCAGGACTATGATGTTTTAGGCTTTATTTATGAATATTTAATTGAAAAATTTGCATCCAATGCTGGTAAAAAAGCAGGAGAGTTTTACACTCCACATGAAGTTTCTCTATTGATGTCTGAAATTATTGCAGACTATTTAGGGGATAGAGAAGGTATTAAGATTTATGACCCTACAAGTGGTTCTGGATCATTATTAATTAATATCGGTCACAGCGTAGCTAAGCGAATGAACAATAGCGATAATATTAAGTATTATGCTCAGGAGCTTAAAGAGAATACTTATAACTTAACTCGTATGAATTTAGTTATGAGAGGTATAAAACCAGATAATATTGTGACTAGAAATGCAGATACTTTAGAAGAAGACTGGCCTTATTTTGATGATACTAATCCTGAAGCAACATATGATCCTTTATATGTAGATGCGGTTGTATCTAATCCACCATATAGCCAGAACTGGAACCCTACTGATAAAGCGAATGATGCACGTTATAATCGTTATGGAGTAGCTCCTAAAGGAAAAGCAGATTACGCATTCTTACTTCATGATTTATTCCACGTTAAACCTGATGGAATTATGAGCATTGTATTACCTCATGGTGTTTTATTCCGTGGTGGTGAAGAAGGTGAAATCAGAAAGAACCTTGTTGAATACAATAATATTGATACGATCATTGGTTTACCAGCAAATATCTTTTACGGCACTGGTATTCCTACTATTGTAATGGTTCTTAAGCAGAAAAAAGATAATGATGATGTACTTATTATTGATGCTTCTAAGGGATTTATGAAAGAAGGTAAGAATAATAAGCTACGTGCTTGTGATATTAAGAAGATTGTAGATACAGTAAGAGAAAGAAAAACTATTCATAAGTATTCAAAAGTTGTTTCTAGAGAAGAAATTAGAAACAATGACTATAACTTAAATATTCCTAGATATGTTGATTCTTCAGAAGAAGCAGAACATTGGGATATTTATGCTTCTATGTATGGTGGTATTCCTAATGATGAATTAAATGCTTTAAAAGAGTATTGGGATGTTTTCCCTAATCTTAAAAAAGCTTTATTTAAAGAAACTAATAGTAAGTATGTTGAACTAAAAGTAGAAGATATTAAAGAATCAGTTAAACAGAATAGTGATGTAAAAGACTTTGAAGAACAGTTTAAGAATGCATTTGATTCTTTTGGTGGTTTCTTAAAACAGAATTTAATTGTAGACATTGATAAAGTCCAGATAACTAAGGAAGAAGAAATCATTACAGAAGATGTGTTTAATAGATTAGTTAATGTACCTCTTATTGATAAATATAAGGCGTATCAGTTAATTGATGAGGAATGGCGTGAAGTATCTACAGATTTAGAAATGATTCAGACAGAAGGTATTTCTTGTATTACAAAGGTAGATCCTAATATGGTTGTAAAAAACAAAAAAGAAGTACAAGAAGGATGGGTAGGTCATATCATTCCCTTTGACCTTGTTCAAAATACTTTGTTAAAAGAAGACAAAGATGCTTTAACTCATACTAATAATTTGATTTCTGAATATGATTCACAGTTAAGTGATTTAGTTGAAGGTATTTCTGAAGATGATAAGGAAGAAGAATTATTCAATGAAGCAGGAGATGCTTTTGTACCTAAAGAATTAGATAAAAAAGTAAAAGAGATTCAGGAACAGATTACTTCACCAGAAATTGAAGCATTACAGCATTACTTAGATCTATCTAAGAAAGCTGATAAAGAATCCTTTGTTTACAACAATCCTCAAGTAGCTTGGAATAAGATGGATGGAAACAATGGTTCTTATAGCAAGAGTGTAGTGAATAACTATATTAAGACATTAAGAGAAGAACATACATTTGATGAAGATAGTTATGAATATATCTTATGTAAAGCAAGTAGTATTCTAGAAAAACAGAAGTCATTAAAGTCTCAGGTAAAGAAAGATGCTGAAGCATTGGAAAAGAAAACAAAGAAAACTATTGAAGGACTTTCTAAAGAACAGGTAGATTACCTTCTAACAAAGAAATGGATAGATAGTCTTATTGATAATCTATTTAAGTTACCTGTAGAAATAGTTGATGAACTTATTAAGAGTGTTGAAGCATTACAGAAGAAGTATGAGACTACTTATTTTGATATAGAGAAAGAAATTAAGGAAACTGAAGCTAGTTTATGTAGTATGATCGATGATCTAGTAGGTGATGAATATGATATGAAAGGACTTAGTGAGTTAAAATCACTACTTTCAGGTGAATAGTATGGAAAAGAGTAGAAAACCTAAGATCAGATTTAAGGGATATAATGATGATTGGGAACAGCGTAAGCTTGGTGAACTTGTTCAGTTTTCAAAAGGAAATGGATATTCTAAAAAGGATTTAGAGGAAGTAGGAACACCTATAATTTTATATGGCAGACTTTATACTAATTATGAAACTGTCATTTTTGATGTGGATACGTATGTATGTGCAAAAAGTGGATCAGTTTATAGTCGAGGTGGAGAAGTTATAGTTCCTGCTTCAGGAGAGACTTCGGAGGACATTTCTATAGCATCAGTAGTTGAAAAACCAGGCTTTTTGCTTGGTGGAGACTTAAATATTATTACTCCACCAATACAACTTGATTCAGTGTTTCTTGCTATTAGTATTTCAAACGGTAAGCCTCATAATGATATGGCAAAAATGGCACAGGGTAAATCAGTTGTTCATCTTCATAACTCTGATTTGGAAAAAATTGATTTGCTCTTTCCAAAACATGATGAACAAGTACGAATTAGTTCTTGTATAAGAGGTGTTGATCACCTTATCACCCTTCATCAGCGTGTAAAATTACTGAAAATAGACATTATAACTAAGAAAGGAGTGTTAAATAATGGTATTTAATAAAGAATTAGACTTTGAAAAAGCACTAATCAAAGTATTATGTACAAAAGGATGGGAACAAGAAATCATACAGAATCCCACAGAAGAAGATTTAATAAATAATTGGGCAAATATTCTATTTGAAAACAATAGAAACATTAATAGACTGGGAGACTATCCTTTAACTAGAACTGAAATGAATCAGATTATTGATCAGATCATTAATTTAAGAACTCCTTTACAGTTAAATAGTTTTATTAATGGTAAAACCGTTGCAATCAAGAGAGATAATCCAGATGATAAGCTTCATTATGGTAAAGAAGTAAGCCTTAAAATTTATGATCGTGATGAAATTGCTGCTGGTCAAAGTAGATATCAGATAGTGGAACAACCAATACTAAAAACTAAGTCTAAACTAGTAAATGATAGAAGAGGCGATTTGATGCTTCTCATTAACGGCATGCCAGTTATTCATATCGAATTAAAAAAGAGTGGTATACCAATTAGAGAAGCTGAAGATCAAATACGCAAATATGCTTATGAAGGTGTTTATACAGGAATTTATTCTTTGGTACAGATATTTGTAGCTATGAAGCCTGAAGAATCTGTATATTATGCTAATCCAGGACCTGATGGAAAATTCAATGAAAATTATTACTTCCATTGGGCAGACTTTAATAATGAACCTATTAATAACTGGAAGGATGTAGCTTCTACATTACTATCTATTCCTATGGCTCATCAGTTAATTGGTTTTTATACTGTTGCTGATAGTTCAGATGGTGTTTTAAAAGTAATGAGAAGTTATCAGTATTATGCAGCTAGTGCGATTTCTGATAAGGTTTCAAAAACAAAATGGGACGAAGGAAATCAAAGAGGTGGTTTTATCTGGCATACAACAGGTTCAGGCAAAACTATGACTAGTTTTAAGTCTGCAGAATTGATCGCAAATTCTAAAGATGCAGATAAAGTTATATTCCTAACAGATAGATTAGAACTCGGTACTCAGTCTTTAAAGGAATATAAAGGCTTTGCTGATTGTGAAGACTATGTACAGGCTACTGAAAATACAAGAGTACTCATTTCTAAATTAACGAGTGAAGATCCTAAAGATACACTTATAGTTACTTCTATTCAAAAGATGAGTAACATCAAGCATGAAGAAGATGGATTGAATGTAAGAGACATTCAAAAAATCAGTTCAAAAAGATTAGTATTTATTGTAGATGAAGCACATCGTTCTACTTTTGGTGAAATGTTATTTACTATTAAAAATACATTCCCTAATGCATTGTTCTTTGGATTTACTGGAACACCTATCCAAAAAGAGAACCAAAAGAAAAACAATACTACAGCTATGGTATTTGGTAATGAATTACATAGATATAGTATTGCAGACGGTATTAGAGATAAGAATGTTCTTGGATTTGATCCATATATGGTAAAAACATATAAAGATGGTGATATCAGAAAAGCAGTCGCTTTAGAACAAGCAAAGGCTAAAACAGAAGAAGAGGTATTTACTGATCCAAAGAAAGAAAAAAAGTACTATGAATATATGGATTCATCAAAAATACCGATGGCTGGACATGAAGAATCAGGAAAGTATAAAAAGGGAATAGAAGACTATATTTCTAATTCACAATATACTACTGAAGAACATCAAAGAGCAGTTGTCTCAGATATTATAGAACATTGGAACACATATAGCCATAATTCGAAGTTTCATGCTATTTTTGCTACTTCAAGTATTCCAGAAGCAATTAAGTATTATCAGTTGTTTAAAGAGATGAAACCATCATTGCGTGTAACTTGTTTATTTGATCCTCACATTGATAATAAAGGTGGTTTTGAGTATAAAGAAGAAGGATTAAATAAAATCCTAGAAGATTATAATAATCTTTATGGTTCGAAGTATGATATGGCTAAACATGCAGAATTTAAAAAAGATGTAGCTTTTAGACTAGCACATAAAGAAAATCATAAAGGTATTGAAAGAACCCCAGAAAAACAATTGGATTTATTGATCGTAGTTGATCAGATGTTAACTGGATTTGATTCTAAGTGGGTTAATACATTGTATTTGGATAAAGTTATAGAATACGAAAGTATTATTCAAGCTTTTTCTAGAACTAATAGATTATTTGGAAATGATAAACCTTTTGGTGTTATTAGATATTACAGAAAAACCAATACAATGGCTAGAAACATAAAAGATGCAGTTAAACTATATTCAGGCGATAAACCTCTAGAATTATTTGTGGATAAACTACCTAAGAATCTAGAAGGTATAAATACAACTTACAAAGAGATTAAAGAACTATTTAATTCAGAAGGGATTAAAGATTTTGAAAAGCTTCCTGATGATAATGCAGTCGCTGCTAAGTTCGTTTCATTATTTAATGATTTTAATGTGTATTTAGATGCTGCTAAGGTTCAAGGATTTATGTGGAATAAAGAAGTTTATATATATGAAAATCCTGCGACTGAAGAACATAAAGAGTATCATGTTTATGTGACTAAACGTGAGTATGATGCGTTATTACAGAGATATAAAGAGCTATCTGGTGGTGATCCTGATACAAAACATACAGATGATGATATTCCTTATGACCTTAAGAGCTACATTGTTGAAATAGATTCAGAAAAAATTGATTCTGATTATATGAATAGTCGATTTAGAAAGTATCTAAAGGAATTGAATAAAGGATCTTCACCTGAAGTTGTAGAAAAAGCATTATCTGAGTTACATCAGTCTTTTGCAAGTTTAAGTCAGGAAGATCAGAAATATGCAAATATATTCTTACATGATGTACAGAGTGGAGAAATTGATGTTCAAGAAGATAAAACTTTAAGAGACTATATCAATGAATACAAATATAATGCAAAAAATGATCAAACTCATAAGTTTGCAGAAACATTTGGCCTTGATGAAGGTAAACTAAGAGCCATGATGGAATTAAATTTAAATGAATTGAATATTAATGAGTTTGGTAGACTGGATGATTTAAAGAAATCTGTTGATAAGCAAAAGGCTAGGGCTTATTTTGAATCTGTAGAAGGTGCAAAAGTTTTGCCATATAAAGTTAATATTAGAATGGATAGTTTATTGAGAAAGTTCATTCTATCTGGTGGATTTGAGTTAGGAAAATCATAAATCACCGTAGTGGATTGAGTCATTAATGATTGAATTCCTGTAAAACTTGGGAACAGTGTAAGTTAGAAGAAATCGTGCAGATTACCATGGGCCAGTCACCAGATGGTAGTACTTATTCTAATGAACCTAGTGACTATATTCTTGTCCAAGGGAATGCTGATTTATTAAACGGTTGGGTTTCACCTCGTATTTGGACTACTCAAATTACTAAGAAAGCAGATGCTGGTGATTTGATAATGAGCGTTCGTGCTCCAGCTGGTTCTATGGGGAAAACGGCTTATGATGCGGTTATTGGGCGTGGCGTAGCCGCAATTAAAGGAAATGAGTTTATATATCAGTTGCTTGTAAAAATGGATGAAGTAGGCTATTGGAAGACATTTTCGTGTGGTTCTACATTTGAATCCCTTAGTTCAGATACTATTAAAAATGCTGAAGTTAATGTTACTTTGAGTGCTGAACAGACGCAAATTGGATTGTTTTTAAATCAATTAGATAGCCTTATCACCCTTCATCAGCGTTTAAATGCATCATATTTAGTAATTTGACAATTTTTTGAAATTGCTCCGTGTATGTAGGAGGCCTATGGATTGAATTGTTCAATTTGATTGGAACTTCTAGTGTTATAAATTTGATTCGATAATTTGTCGCTCAGGAATTAAGAAAAAATATCTTAGCTTCTGATTACAATTGAATACTATTTTGATGTTTATATACCAAGGATTTTAGCCATATTCTTGGTATTTTTTTATTAATCATATAAGCAATTACTTGGGAACAGCGTAAGGTTCAAGATGTTGCTGATCGCTTTGATAATCTGCGTATCCCTGTTGCAGCAAATCTCCGAGTTCACGGAAAAACACCGTATTATGGTGCCAACGGAATTCAGGATTATGTGGACGGATTTACGCACGATGGAGAATTTGTCCTTGTTGCAGAAGATGGGGCGAATGACTTAAAAAACTACCCTGTAAAATGTGTAAATGGGCGTGTTTGGGTCAATAATCACGCTCATGTCCTTCAAGGAAAGGCGAGAATAGCTGATAATAGTTTTCTTGCCTTTGCCATAAGTCAATCAGATATTGAATCACTTTTGGTTGGTGGTGGTCGTGCAAAGTTAAACGCAGAAACCCTAATGAGCATTGAGTTTAGGCTACCTTGTTTGCAAGAACAGTATCAAATCGGCGAGTATTTGTCACAGCTCGACAACCTTATCACCCTTCATCAGTGTGAGCCAAAAAAAACAAGGTGGAGGACAATAAAATGTTAGATAATATAAACAACCAAATTTTATTTTGCGACTATTATGAAAAATGGATAAAAGTATACAAAGAAGGCGCAATAAGAAAAGTCACGTTAGAAAAATACTATATGACACATCGTTGGTTAAAGAAGTTAATACCTGAATTAAAAATATGTGAAATGACTCGTATCAACTATCAGCAGTTATTGAATGACTATGCTTTATATCATGAAAGACAAACAACCATGGATTTTCATCACCAACTAAAAGGTGCAATACTAGATGCTGTAGATGAAGGATTATTGGATAGAGATCCTACACGTAAAGCAATTATTAAAGGGAAAACACCTGTAGCTAAAAAGATTAAGTATATCAATCAGTTTGAATTACATACATTACTTAATAATTTAAATCTAAAGTCAGAAATAAGTTGGGATTGGTTTATCTTAATAGTTGCTAAAACAGGATTAAGATTTTCAGAAGCACTTGCTTTAACCCCAAAAGATTTTGATTTTGGAAGACAATCTATTTCTGTAAGTAAAACATGGGATTATAAAGGTGATGGAGGTTTTTTACCAACCAAAAATAAATCATCAGTCCGTAAAGTACAGATAGATTGGCAGACAGTGATTCAGTTTTCTGAATTAATAAAAGGTTTGCCAGAAGACAAACCTATATTTGTGAATGGTAAAGTATATAATTCTACTGTAAATGATATACTTGCTAGATATTGTAAAAAAGCGAATGTACCTGTTATATCAGTCCATGGTTTAAGACATACACATGCATCACTATTATTATTTGCTGGTGTATCTATTGCGAGTGTGGCAAGACGACTAGGTCATTCAAGTATGAATACAACTCAAAAAACATATTTACATATTATTCAGGAGTTAGAAAGTCAGGATGTTGATTTAGTAATGCGTTCATTATCAGGATTAAGTTAAAATAATAAAAGGCTCGCACTGATCAAGGATGATAAGACAATTGTATTCTAAACTATTTTTTCACATTTAATCAGTATTCTTTACCCATATCTATACACTTTTTGATTTCTTGAAATCAAAAAATCAATCAGTATAATAATTATTGGAAAGGGGTAAACAACTATGAAACTATCAGACTTTCATTCATTTAAACGCAAACTTACCGAATTATATGTTAATGTAAAAGACGGTAGTATGTACAAACAACTCTTCAGCAACATCAATGCGTTAGAATGCTTCGAAACCTACTGTTTAGGAATAAGTTATCAAATCGTTTCTCACAGTACCCTCTCTAGAGTACATCAAATTAAACTCTTAGATGATTTTTACGAAGAAGCACACATACCTTTTGATCCAGAAGAAGTATATACTATGATGGAAAACGGACCATATACAATAGATGAGAATCCAATTTGGTATGGTATAGATGCTATGACATCTAATCGTCCTGGTTCTGTTAACTTCTGTCTCTACTATTCTTTAATGACAGGTATGATATCTGAACAAGAAGGAATTAACTACTACAACGATTTAACAAAACTACTAAGTAGTTTTCTTCATTCCTTTGGCCATCATACAGATGTATATGTCGATGAGTACATCAAAGAAACAGAACATTATACAACTACAATGGCTGCCCAATTTGTGGAGCGCTTCCAAGAAGAATACATGCAGGCATCAAAAAAAGTAAATTAAACGCAAAAAAAGACTCGAATGGGGGAATATTCAAGTCTTTTTTTCTGCTTTTCTTTTCGCCTTTTATTATAGCATAAACTGTAATCGCTATCAACAACTATTTTACATATGCTCTCATCTATTTTACATATGCCCAATCTCACTATATAATGATACAGTATTGATATGGAGGAATTACAGAATGTTGGAAAATAAGAAGAATGTATTATTTGATATGGATGGACTACTCATTGATAGTGAAGCCTTAGGAATCAAGATGTGGGAAAAAGTATTTGCACAACATAATGAACCATTTAACCCTGATGCTGCTTATAAGAGTATTGGTTCAAATGGCCTGGCATCACAAGAAATACTAGAAAAACTTACAGGTAATAGATACTACTTTACTCGTTTCAGAGATGATAAGATTGCTGAGACAAGAAAGTACTTAGAAACAAACCCTATGCCAGTAAAAAAAGGTGCGCATGAATTATTAACATATCTAAAAGATAATGGTTATACATTGGTCCTTACTAGTTCTACTTTTGAACCAGATGTACTATTCTCATTAAAATCTGCAGGTTTAGACAAGTACTTTGATAAGTTTGTATGTGGTGATCATGTCACTCGTGCTAAACCAAATCCAGAAATATTCAATAAAGCTATAGAACTATACAAGCTTAAGAAAGAAGAAACATTCATTCTAGAAGATTCTAGAAATGGTATTATTGCGGCAGATGCTGCAGGTATAGATGTTATTGGAGTACCTGATTTAGTAGATATTAGTGATATGACACAACCTCATCTACTTTGCGTAAAAGAAAATCTTCTGAAAGTACTAGATTTAATCAAATAATTGAAGAATACAAACCTCTTATTATCTCTAACATGGTACAATAGAGAAGGAAGGAGGTTTTTTAATGGATTACAATGGTTTAAGTATTGTATCACCACAATATTATCCTGATGATGAAGAATGGAATGATTTCTTTAACCTTTGGTATCAGGACTATAATTTAAATACAGATATTACAGAACATTTTCATTATTTAATATCTCATTCAGATTATCTTGTAATGGTTCAAAGACCATTAAACAATGATGATCAAGATTATGAAATCATTTCTGTATCTAATGAGCAACAACAATCCTATTTACCTGCTTTCACAAATATAAAGGAGATTACAGACTATATAGGCCTTCCAGAACCACAAGAAGGCTACCAGGTAGAAATAATGGTAGCATCCTATAAACGCCTCTTAGAAGAGATATATATGCGCACAGAAGGTTTAAGTGGTCTAGTCATTAATCCTTTCTCACAAAAGCTGATAGCTGATGAAAAACTATTAAATAGTATAGGACACAATACAACAACAGGTATTAATCATCATAAAGACTTACCAAGTCTTGTACCAGCCAATCTTAAGTTTAAAAAGAACATGAAGATTTATTACTCTAATGGTAGAAATCCACGTGTTAAAGAATTCCTAAAAGAAAGTGTAGAAGACCTTATGGAGGATGGGGTCTTTGCCTGTCCTGTACTTGTAAATAAGAAAGACTTATATACAAATAAGACAGGAGAACTCGCTTTGCACACAGGTGCTGATATTTATATCAAACCACTTATGTGTTCTCATGCTGATCCTAATAAACTCTATATTAGTTTATTTACAGGATTAGAAGATGTAAAAAGAGTAGATATGACACATGATGAACCAGACATGGAAATGATTATTACATGTCAGTCATTTGATTCATACAAGGATGTACTCTTTTCTAGTGATGCATTTTGTGGTATTCTCATTAATCCTTTTACAGATCATCTAGGGTTTTCTAAAGACATGTTAGATGAAATGTTTTATAATAAAGAAACTATCAACTAAGGAGGAAAACAAGTTGAATTACAAACCTTTAAAAGATGCTCAAGCATTTACTACATCAAGATGGACTGACTCCCTTGATGCATGGAAAAAAGCTCAGGATGACAAAGAAGTAGCTTACAAAGCATTTCTTAAGAACCTAACAGAATCACATTATTATGGTTATATGAATCTACCAGAAAGTGGTGAAAATTTAGAATATGATCATTCATTCTTTACTATCTCACCACAGGATGGAAGTAAGAATTTTATTTCTGTTTATACTTCATTAAAAGAATTAAAAAGCAGTCTTGCGAAACCTGAAACATCAATGCCAGGAAGAAAAGTAGAAGCAGTAGAAGTCAACTATGCTTTCCTAGCAAAAGAACTTACATTTGCTGATGGTAATCAAATTGATGGTATTGTGATTAACCCATTTAGTGATGACTATATTCTTACAAGAGAAGAACTAGTACAGATTTCTAAACGTTTATGTAATGGTTTAGACCATACAGAAGATTTAGGTAACATTACTCCTGCAAATATCTTTATTAAAGAAATTTGGAAGATTTTCCAGAATACTGAAGATGATGATAAGAAAGCAGAAATCTTTAGTCATATGGCTGAAGCATTTGATGATGCTTTATTCGCATTACCTATTATGGTAAGAAAAGAAGATTTAGTAGTAGAAGATGGTAATACATATGTTGCTAGATCAGATGCGGATTTTGCGATTAGAATGTTATCAAGTGAAGATAATGGTGATCAGGCTAATATTGTTCCAATCTTTACATCACAGGAAGATATTGAAACATTAGATGGCTGGAATGCTGAAGATGAAGAAAGAAAATCTATGCTACTGACTGCTGATCTTGTTACTCATCTAGGAGGACTTAATAATGGTGAAGCCTTTGATGCACTCGTTATTAATCCATTCACAGATAATATTGTACTTACAAAAGAAATCCTAACTACAATGGGATTAATAGAAGGGGAGGAGTAAAAGAATGAGTAAACCATTATTAAACACAACACCAGTAGAAACAACTGATAAAGAATGGAAAGAAAGCTGTGGTAAATATGGAGAAGCTTCTTTTACTGCCACTAAACTAGAAGATGATTTAATGCATACATTAAAGGCTTCTACATTCCTTACATATATTTCTGTAGACGATGATGATGAAGATTCATTCTTCTTACAGACAGTATGTGATGATGACGGAGATGAATGGTATGCAATTTATACTACTGTAGAAAATGCGCAGAACTCTTCTATTCTAGAAGATTCTGATTTCCCAGATCGTCATAATGTATTAGTAGAAGTAGACTATGAATTCTTATTAAATGAATTATTTAATACAGGTGATGATGAAATCTATGGTATGGTTATTGATCCAGAAACAGATGCATTTACTCTAGGTAGAGATACATTAAGTGATATGGGTGTTGAAGAAAACGATGGTGTAGACCATCATGAAACAATTGGTCATAGAGTACCAGGTAATATGGAGTTCTCTTGGTTATATGATGAATATATGGAAGCGCAAGGTGAAGAAGAAAAAGATAAATTCCAATCACTTATGGAAGATGTAGTTGAACGCTCATGTCTTGCATTAATGACGATTGTGAATAAATCAGATTTAGTTACTTTACCAGATGGCACATATGAATTAAAAAAGGATGCATCTATGATTATTCCTTCATTATCTGCAGAAGATGATGAAGGTAATGAATTAAGCTATTTCCCACTCTTTACATCTAATGAACAGATTGATAAATGGGGCATCAAAGATAATGTTGAATTAAAGGAAGGACAGGTATTAATCAGCGAATGTCGTCCATTTGATCAGCATATTGCTACATTCTTCGGTGCTGGAGAATATGATGCTTTATTAATCAATCCATTTGATCAGGCATTTGTTATCGGCAAGGAATTCATTAAGGCTATAAGCGGTCATCAGGAAGAAGACGAAACACCTGCCGCATAAACTAAATATAGGTGAGACACAACATGAAAAAGCTATGGAACGAATTCAAAGAATTCGCATTTAAAGGCAATGTCATTGATATGGCTGTCGGTGTTATTTTAGGTACTGCTATTACTGCTGTTGTCACATCTCTTGTACAGGACATTATTATGCCTGTACTATCTGCAATCATTAAGATTCCATCTGATATTTCAGAATTAACTCTTAAGATTAATAATATTAATATCAAGTATGGATCATTCCTTTCTAACCTCATTAGCTTCTTATTAATGGCTTTCTGTATCTTTATCTGTATTAAAGCGATTAATAAGGTCGTGAGTTTCCGTAAGAAGGAAGAAGAAAAAGCAGCACCTGCACCAAAGCCAGAAGACATTATATTATTAGAAGAAATAAGAGATCTTTTGAAAGAAAAAAATAAGCACCTAAGTGCTTATAAAGAAGGATCTTCTAGATCATCATTAAGATAAGTCGTTCTTTTAGACTTATCTTTTTTTATTTGGTCTGTACTAAAAGTGACGGTTTCTTTTGTTTGAGTAGGTGCTGTATTTACAAGATTGACACCTAATGACCATTCTTCTAGTTCTTCCTCTAGAGTATCTGCATCTTTTGCTTTTACTTTAATAGCCATACACTTCACCTCTTTCGAATTAATTATATACATAATGAACTCTTTTTAAAAGCGAATAATAATGTTAAAATATGGGAAAGGAGTGAAATCATTATGATAATAGACTTAAACCAAATCCTATCTACTTTTAATATAGATTACGAAATCGCAAAAGGAAATAATAAACTTGGTGGAGCCTCTTTACCTAAACAGTTTAATCAAGGAGGAGAAATTCAAGGTAATTTTCTCTCACGTAAATTCTCATTAATCTATGATCCTGACAAAATAAAACCTGAATGGGATAAGGTAGGACATAAGAAATATGGAATGTTATTTGAAGAAGAAAGTCTAGGTGTAATCTATCAGAAAACAGGCTTTACATCTCAATCAGGTTACTTTGTATTAAAGTATGACGGTGTTAAATATAAGATGTATAGAGTTGGATTAGAAACAGGTTACGTATATCCTATTTATGAAGGTTCTAAACTAGTAGCCTGTATTGTGGCAGATAAATCCATTTTCAATGATTTAAACCTCTACCATATTTATGCATTAAACAAGTCATATAGTTATATTTCATCTATATTTGGCTTATATCTAGATGCCTGCATCCAGTTAAAGTATGGTCCTCTTGTAACATCTCCAAACTATATTGCTGGAAAGAGTCTAAGAAAGAAATATGATCCTGCTTTTATTGAAAAAATAAAGGATATGGAAAACAAAGCGTAACAAAAATATTGTTGTTGTAGAAAAAGTATGCTAATATGACTGTGGGAGTCGTATTACGATTAGAATAGCTCTTGGAAAGGTCTGAAATAGGGAGTCAGATCTTTTTTTGTTTTTGTTCATACTTAGTTCATATACTAAGGTTATATTAATAACTGTAAAGAGGGCCACTCCCTAATAATAAAAGCGTCCTGTTTACGATTCATAAATAAAACTCCCTTCTAATTATATTAAATTGTTTTTTAGAACCACTGGCTCTCCTCCAGTGGTTTTTACTTGTATTAAAATAGAAGAAGACTATACTATAGTTAGATGCCGACTTAGCTCAGTAGGCAGAGCAACGCACTCGTAACGCGTAGGTCACAGGTTCGATTCCTGCAGTCGGCACCATTTATTTTGTCAAAGTCATATATTTTGTCTATTGTGGATGAGTAGTAGGTATTTTAAAATATATATGAAATCGATAAGTGAGGTTACTTCGGGGATACGGACTGCTGCCGCAAAATGATGGAGACATCATTCGCTGGTTTGAACAGTCTATGTCGTTAAGGCATAGACTATTGTAGTTACATTGCCCTTTAGAACTAAAGCCCAAACGGAACATAAGATACAGGACCATATATCCGATTGGGTATATGGTTTTTTGTTTGAAAGCTAACTATTGCATAATTATCAGATGGAACAATTGTTTCTTATAGAAAAGTGTCCTTATCTGATGTGACTCCAACTGTAGATATCAATATTAAAAAGAGTAAAGAATCAGGTGGAGTAAAACAACAAAAAATACATTTTGTAAAGGAATATAAATGACTAAAATACAAGAGTATAGATTCCTTAATTTTAAAGTAGATACATGTGAGAAATAGCGTTACCATATAAGAAACAAGGAGGTGTGATTATGGGAAAAACAGCAACACTAAACTTAAGAGTAAACCCAGTCGTCAAAGAGAGGGCAGAAAAAGTATTGTCTCAGTTAGGTGTTCCTATGTCAACAGCGATTGATATGTATTTGAATCAAATTTCTCTTACAGGTGGAATTCCATTTTCTGTTTCTTTACCAAAAGCACCAGTATCGATTCATGCAGATGGCATGACAACAGAAGAAATTCATCAGAAATTGGAAAAAGGTTACAATGATATAGCTGCAGGAAGAGTGCAAAATGCAACGGAAGCGTTCGCTAAATTCAGGGAGAATCATTGATATGAAACACTACACGGTTGAGATTACAAATGAAGCATTGGCTGAGAGAATCGGCATTATGGAATCAGAACTATCTATTCGTTACAGCTCTTTCTCTATTCGTTAGCTATTCGTTACAGCTCTTTCTCTTGCATAAAAGAAGAATATCACATATAATAAAAACGCAATAATACTCGTCTAGTCGCGGAAATATATTGCGTTTAGACCAGGTGGCAGTGCACTTGGTTTTTTATTTGTCTCAATTGACAACGCTTACACTATAGGGTAAACTATATATAGAAAGAAGTGATCCTGGCGGTATGATCTTATTATGTATTGTATATATATAATAAGTATGATAACCAGGATCATTTTTATTTAGGAGGATTTGTTATGAAGATTATGGTACGTGCTGATGATTTAGGTTACAGCCGAGGTGTGAATTATGGTATATATGATACAGTAAAAAATGGAGTGATTAAGAATATTGGTTTTATGGTGAATATGCCTGATTCTGTAGAAGGCTATGAACTTGTAAAGGATTTAGATATCTGTTTAGGACAGCATACCAATGTATGTATTGGTACTCCCGTTAGTGATCCAAAGCTTATTCCAAGTCTTGTAGATGAGAATGGACAATTTAAATCAAGTAGAATATATAGACAAAGTAAAGAAGACTTTGTAGTACTAGAAGAAGCCATTATAGAAATAGAAGCACAATATAAAAGATTTAAAGAGATAACTCATCTTGAGCCTTCTTATTTTGAAGCTCATGCAGTAGCCAGTGATAATCTATTAAAAGGTATTGAAATTGTTGCGAAAAGACACAATTTAAAGTTCAATGACATTTCTTTTGATGGGACACCTGTTGATTTGGCAGGAGAAAAACTCTATATGCATATGGAAAGTATGAAGGAAGGGTATAATCCTTTTAAATCTTTTAAAGAAATGGTAGAGAATGCACATGATGATGGTTGTGATTTATTAGTTTGTCATCCAGGATATCTCGATGCTCAGATACTACGTACTTCTTCTCTTACAGTTGATCGTACAAAAGAAGCAGAGATGTTATGCTCAGAAGAACTTAAAGACTATCTTAAAGAACATGATATACACTTATATACATATGATGAAATAGGACACTAAAAGCTGCCAATTGGCAGCTTTTACTATTCACACATAATTTTAATAATTTCCTGGTCAGTAGAAGCCATACCTTGACTTCCTAATACACCGATATTGTGGATTGTATTTTCTATACCCTTAGAAATAATACCATCTCCACCATAGAACTGCTGACCATTCATATACATATCATAACCTAGAATACCAGCTTCTACACTTACCGCAATCTTTGCAGCACAGCTTGCTTTAGCACCATCACAGATAATACCAGAAGTAATAGCCAAGGCATTCACGATTGTATGATTCATCACTTCTTCACTTGCATCCTTTAAATAAGCAAGTCCTGCACCACATGCAGCACCCGCACTCACTGCACCACAGAAAGCAGATAAACGACCAATCTCAGTCTTTAAATGAATGGCTGTTAAGTTAGAAATCACAAGAGCACGATATAACTTCTCTTTATCTAAATGTTCTCTTTCTGCATAAACAATAAGAGGTACAGATACAGTTAATCCCTGGTTACCACTACCAGAATTAATTACTACAGGTAGTTCACAACCATTCATTCTTGCATCACTACCAGCTGCTGCATAGGCTTTTAATAGACTTGGTAAATCTTTTCTAATCGCAATCACCTTACCAATATTAGCCCCATAATCACCATGCATTCCTTCTTGTGCAATGGCAGTATTACATGCAATCATCTGATCTAATAACTCTTTTACATCATCAATCTCTACTTCTTTCGCAAAAGTATAAATATCATGCATAGTAAGAGTGAGATAATCTTCATCAATAGTCTGTTTTAATGCTTCTCCACATACAATAGTTTCATTATCTTTTGTCATTTCTATAATATGTGTATGTGTTCCCGCAATATGTACCATTGCTTCATGTTCATCATTAGATACAGTTAAACGAATATCTAAAGAATAAGGGGATTCTAAAGGCTGTACTTTAATAGAAGCACTATTCATAAGTTCAGTCATCGCAATAATATCTTCTTCCGTCACATGACTAATAACCTCTAATTCTGCTTCTGCATCTCCGCCTGTAATCCCAATACAGGCAGCTGTTTCAATACCTTTATTTCCATGAGTATGAGGCACAATAACACTCTTAACATTCTTGATGATGTTACCACTGACTTCAATCAAGATCTTATTTGGCATACCACCTAACGTCTTTCTTGCGAGACTTCCTGCATATGCAATTGCGATAGGTTCTGTACATCCCATGGCAGTTACGAGTTCCTTGTTTAAGATTCTTACATAAGTCTCATAAAGTTTTTTATCCATTCTTTTTCTCCTTATTAAAAAGGCAATGAATCATTGCCTTATTGATCAATTTCTTTTCTATAAATGTCAAAGCTGCTTACTATCATTGCAAATAAGAATCCAGTTGACACAAAGAAGATCGTATAATCAAGTAATCCATGAATATAGATCATCACAATATAGCCTACAATTAAAGCAACAAGAGTAGGGTTACACTTAGTTCTTAATAAGCGATATAAACGTTTAATATTTTCAATGAAGAACGGTGCGATCACCAATAATCCTATAATCCCAAAACATAAAACAGGATCAATAAAGATATTATGTGAATGCTGTGTAGGATGCCCATTATATTGTGCATAAATATGCCAATATGTCATAGGTCCTTCACCAAATAAGAAATGTGTCTTAATGTTCTGAATAGCAACTTCCCAGATATGTTTTCTTACCCCTAAGTACTTCACAATATTGCTCATACGTGGAATATATTGAGGTTTCGCAATAAAGAAACCAACACCCGCTGCACCTATAGCACAAATACCACCAAAACTCTTATAATTACGATTAAACAACAACATAATCGCAAGACCACCAGCAAGTGCAGGCCATGCAGTACGACATCCTGTTAAATATAGACAGAATAAGTTAAGTAATGTAATTAAACCAATAATCAGTATTTCTTTAATATGATTCATGAATCCATGATTGTGAGTATATTTCAAGAACTTATAGAAGCAAATAGCCACAAAGAACTCAATCATCATTGCATAGTAGTTCGCATTAAAGAACATCGCATTCGTACGATACTGTGGCGCATTAAATACAACCAAATACCATCCCTCAAGATCAAACTGTCTTAAGATGTAGATATATTCAATAATAGCCCATACACTTGCAAATACACTTAAACCAATCACTATATTCAACATTGTATCAAATAGTTCTTCACTTGCATGACGTCTATATACAAGTGTCATACTATATAACATCAAATAACCTAATGATACACCAGCTCCTGGCCAGTTCTGATAAAAGACACTTGTTAAGAAAATAAGTGCTGAGAAGAAAATAATATATTTGCTTCGTTTTGTTTCTTCATAACCTTTCTTTACTTCACCCTGTTTGATCCATTTAAAGAATATAATCGCATGAATCACTACAGTAATATAGAAAGGAAGGAATATTGCGACAATCGCAATAAGAAAATCACATTGCACAGAATCAAAACGTGACTTTAAGTTTTTAATAATATCCATGAGAACCCCCTTTAATTACTTTCTATATTATACACGAAAAATCAAAAAAAATATTGTTTACTCACGAAATATTGGTAGAATACTCTATGGAGGTAGAATATATGAATATGAACACTTCATTCTTCTCTTTTAAGTCAGGATCTCCATTCATGATTATCCTATCTATTATTTTAGGAACACTACTCATGGCTTATGGAATCTATGAAATCTTCTTTAAGAAAGATAAAAGAGAAATTAAAGGAATTTACCACGGTTATAAGAAAGTCAATAACTTATATTGTCGTCCTATCTTCCAGTATTCTTATGGTACAAAGAAGTATAACCAGGCATCTATCCAGGAATTTAAAGTAGAAAAGATTGAAAAAGATTATGTAAAAGGACAGGAATATCCTATTTATTTAGGGGAACAGGCGAATACATTCTATTTAAAGAAGAAAAACACTTGGTCTAACTATTTATTAATCGTTGCAGGTATCTTATTCTATGTCAGTGCTATTCTAGGTTATCTAGGATTCTAAAAAGAAGTAGTTTTTAATAACTACTTCTTTTTCTTTTCTAATCTTTTTTCTACAGCACGATAAAGTGGTTCTAATAGTTTCTTATTCTTTTTCTTACATACAAGATAGAAACTATTAGTCGCTTCTTTATCTATGATTGGAATAATCTTTCTATTATCTGGCTTGCCATCTCTTTCTATAGATAAATCAGAAATAAATGTAGGAAGAGTAGAATTCTGAGTCAGATCCATAAATACTTCTCTATTATCCTGAAGAATAAAATGAGTATGAGGCTGTGTTTCTAAATGCATTGGATACCATACACCAATTCTAGAATACAAAAGCATTGTCTGACCATCTAGATTCTTAAAGAATAATGCTTTACTATCTGCAAGAGGATGATCAGGTGCTAATGAGAAATACAATGTTTCTGTATCATATAACTCATAATATAATTCTTTACTCTCAGGAATCTTATTTAATACAACAGCTGTATATAAATCATTCTCCAAACCAGATAATAAGATATCTGGCATTTTAATTTCTGAAGAAACAGCCATGTTTTCATATATCTTTCCTGCATAAGGTACTAAATCCCATAAAGGTGCAGGTGCACATGCTCCAATACTAATTGTATGAGTCATACGATTATATTCACGTACACGAGCAATCATATCATTTGCAGAAAATAATACCTTCTGTGCATAATCAACAGCCACTTTACCAGTCGCATTTAAAGTAATACGATTCTTTTCACGGTCAAAAATAGGAACCTGCAGTTCTTCTTCAAGTTTCTGCATGGCACGAGAAAGAGCTGGCTGAGAGATATGTAATGCTTCAGCTGCTTTAGATAATGTTCCATATTTAGAAACAGCTAATAATTGTTCAACTTGTCCAATTTCAATCATTGAATGTTCCTCCTCACTATGCACCCACATTATAGCATAATACAAAACTGGCATTGTACTTTTCTACTTATTATTAATAGAATAGTTGTAGAGGTGAAGACTATGAAATATACTTTTATGGAAAATTTTAAAGACAAAGATCCAGAATTTTATGACTTTTATTCACATTTTATAGGTGAAGAAGTAATCAATGATACTACTTTGGATGATAAGAGTAGATACTTATCTATTACTGCAGTACTTGTAGGCACAAAATCTCATGATTTATTTAAGGATATGTTAGATGATTTATTGAAATATCTCACAGCTGATGAAATTCAGGAAGTCCTTTATCAAGCTGTGGCTTATCTTGGTATTGGGATGGTTTATCCATTCTTAAATATTATGAATAGACATGTGAATAAACCATTAAAGAGCGCATCTACCACAAATAGAGACAATCGTATAGAACTTGGTAATGAAAAACAATGTGAACTCTTTGGTGAACATATGAGAGGATTCCAAACAAGTGGTCCTGAAGAAGAACGCCATATCAAGAGATGGCTCGCAGGTAACTGTTTTGGTGATAACTATACAAGAATAGGACTCACTGGAGCACAAAGAGAAATGATTACATTCTGTTATCTAGCAGCACTCGGCACTGAACCACAATTAAAATCTCATATTGGTGGAAACTTCCATGTAGGTAATGATGCACATTATCTCCTTAATGTGATTTCTAACTGCATGCCATATATTGGTTATCCACGTACTTTAAATGCAATCAGATGTATACATGAAATGGAGAAATAATCATGAATTATACTTTAGAAGATATCAAGAAACAGAGTCCTTATCCTATTGGTAAATTGAATACAGCATATGCTAAGTATTTTGTAGGTAATAGTTATCTCTATTCTATTAATAATCAAGAAGTAAATATTTCTAATGTTACTTTTGAACCAGGATGTAGAAACAACTGGCATATCCATCATGGTGCAGGACAGATCTTATTATGTACTGCAGGAAGAGGGTATTATCAGGAATGGGGAAAACCTGCTCAGGAACTTAATGTAGGTGATACAGTTTATATTGCGCCAGAAATCAAACATTGGCATGGTGCAGCACCAGAAAGCTATTTTGTACATATTGCAGAAAGTGTACCAAATGAAAATGCTTCAAACGAGTGGCTTGAAGCAGTGGATGAAGAAGAATATCTAAAATTGAAATAAAACAAAACGATCAGGAAGGGAAGCCTGATCGTTGTTTATTTCAAGAGTTATTTTGAAGGGAGTTTGGGAAATTTTAGGAATCACTCTTGGTAAAAAGAAGCTTTAATTATTATCGGGAGTTGCTTTCTCTTTACAGGTACTATTATGCTTTTTATCTATGAACACATTGTGAACTCATTATTTTTTTTCTAGGAAATATGTTATAATGATGCCCGAGGAGGATTTTTTATGAAAAAGTCAATCATTACATTCTTATGTTTGATGTTGATCACATTATCAGGATGTACTTATAATACCAAATATTCAGAAAGTGATGCCCCCTTAACTATTACAGGTGGTCTCAGTGATACATTGATTGTATATTATTCATTCAATGGAGAAGAACGTGAACTCGCAAAACAAGTACAGTCATATACAGAAGGGGATTTACTTTGTTTACAGACCTCTAAGAAGTACTCTACAGACTTTAAAGAGAGAATTAAAGAACATAGAAAAGAAAGAGAAGCTTACGCAAAAGCACTTAAAGAAAATAAACATGATTATAAGAATAAACATGTATTAGATACATTACCTACTCTTAAAAATCAAATTGATGATATTAATCAATATAAGACTGTATATCTTATTTATCCATGCTGGGAAAAGGATGAACCTTTAATTATTGATTCATTCTGTATGGATTATGACTTATCAGGTAAAACAATTGTACCTATGTGTATAAGTGAAAAAAACTGGCGTGGCCATGTGAAATATTCCAGCAAGAAGAGTGTTGCTCACTTTAATAAGATGATACCAAATGCGAACTTTAAGCGTGCAAAGGCATTTACTGATGTCAAAGGCGTTAAAAAGTGGCTAGAAACTATTGATATGATCTAGACTGGATATGCATCCAGTCTTTTTTTTGGAGAACTATAATGAGACATATATTTTTACTTAAACCAGTGGATGATGATTATGATCATCATCCGTTTATAGAAACAATTAGAGAAGTGATGCAGGGTTATGATTATGACATATTCATGAGTACTTATCCTGATCATGCCAAGAAGATTATTAAATATTATAAAGAACCAACACGTTTTTATAGTGTTGGTGGGGATGGAATGTTGAACCAGGTCATTCAGGGACTTATAGGTACACCTCATGAACTAGTAGTTATTCCTTATGGAACAGGAAATGACTTCTTTAAGATGATTTCTAAGAATAATGATTCTAAAGAAGTACTTAAAGCATCTTTAAAGGGTAAAACAATTCCTATTGATACAGTGTTAATGAATAATCGTTATTTTATTAATAATGCATGTTTTGGTTGTGATAGTGTGATTGCGAATCATGTTCATGATGATGTGAAGATTCCTAAGATGTTTAAAGGACATCAATACGAGTATTCTATTCTAAGAAACTTTGTCCAGTATCCATTTTATCCTATTAAGATGACCAGCCATGGAACACTATTGTATGAAGGTCCTGTTACTTTATGTGCCTGTGCAAATGCGAAATATTATGGTGGGGCTTATAAGATTGCTCCTCGTGCATCATTAGAAGATGGTCTCATGAATATTGTGATTCTTGATCAAATTAATAAAGGACTTATTCCTTTATATATTAAGAAGATAGTAAGTGAAACACTTGATCAGGATAAACATGCTCATGTCTTTACTGTAGATGAAGTGGATGTAGAATCTCAGTATCCATGTAACTTAGATGGCGAAGAAGTAAAAGCATCTCATTATCATCTAGAAGTAAAGAAGAATAGTTTAAATCTTGTAGTCTTTGATAATTAAAGAAATAAATGTTTCTATGATTGGAGATAGTTCTTCTTTTCTTGTGATAAAGGCTGCAGATGTATAGAGACCCTTGTCTTTAAGTTTAGTATAGGTCTGTGAATTTAAGTCTATATATGGTATAGCTGCTTCTGGTATAATAACCACCTGATCTAATATTGAACCCCATACTAAGGCAGTACGTATATCATCTGTAATAATAGGGATATGTGGCTGGAATTGGAGTTCATTTAAACAATAATCTACTATAAACTGACGATAACGTCTGTGAATCAAAACAGGATCATCTCGATAATCAATGAGATGGTTCTTTTTTTCATTCACAAGAGTAGAAGGTCCTACCGCAATCATTGGTTCAGGTTTAAATAAAAATGATTTCACATTCGTAGAATCAAACGGTGTTCTGACTAACGCAATATCTATTTCATGAGCTAGCAAGGCATCCATCATCTCATAGGTTGTTCCTTCTTTCATATGAATATCTAACTTAGGATATTTCTTTCTAAACACATCCATATGATCATGTGTAATTAAATAACCATTAGAAGAAGTAATCCCAAAACGTAAGATCTGTGTGGCTGCTCCTTGTACTTCTTTACTTGTCTGTTCATATAAATTCAACATCTGATTACATCTACGATAAAATAAGTGCCCTGCAGGCGTTAATGTGATATGACGATGTCCTCTCTCTATCAGTATTGTATCTAATTCTTCTTCTATCGCTTTTAACTGCATAGAAAGAGGAGGCTGTGAAATATGTAATACACGTGCAGCCTGTGTTATAGTCCCTTCTTCTACAATTGTCTTAAAGTATTTCATCTGTTTTAGTTCCATATGTATCTCCTATAGATTCTATATAAAATATATAT
>ERZ779922.549-NODE-549-length-31995-cov-5.902786_pt1 | contig 31995 bp, 26 predicted proteins | sample MGYA00511544_ERZ779922 | MGnify/ENA primary metagenome ERZ779922 (study PRJEB29588, sample SAMEA2154516) | human gut metagenome | biome: human gut; feature: human-associated habitat; material: faeces | place: Denmark | collected 2008/2010 ... | reverse complement strand
GCATAATAAATTTGTTGGCATAAGAACTCTTATGTAAAGGTTTGCATAAAAGTTCAAGAATAAATTGCTTCATGTGTTCTACCACGCTGTTTTTCAATTTTGATTCGCTATGCTTCTTCGGAAGATTCAGGAAATCAACAAACAGCGTATCCTTGAACATTATCGGGGCATTCGGATAAGCATTGAACAATCCTTTCGACATATTGTTCTTGCTGCCTAATAAAGCCGTATATGTCTGATTAGAGATGCAACGCTGAAGTTCTCGCTTCACTAAATGTTCTTTATTGGCATAGAGTATATAGAACATCCGCTCTTCATTACTTTTGCATCGGCAAAGAATCTCTATGTGATTGGTCAATGTAGTCAACTCCAATATTGGGGGCATTTCCCCAAATGCAGAATGGACAATTTGTGCAGATCTTGGCTGCATAATTACGGTCGTCTCTTGTGTTAGCTGGTTTGCTTCTATTTGTGCAGTTCTTGGCTGCACAAATTCAGAGTTCAGATACTTTTCTACAGTTACACTGAATGTTTCCGATGAATATTCATCATAAAACATCACCATATTGTAAATGCTTCTCCGACTATAGCCCTTAATGTCTGGACGCTGGGAACGGATATATTCGGATAACATCGTTACAACCTTGCTTCCCCATTCCTCGCTTTTCAATTTGGCTGATACATATCCACCAACATGCCACGCTGTGTACAACAGTTCGTTATTTACGGCTCTTGAAGCACGGCCTTTATGTTGGAGAATGATGTCTATAACTTCTCCAAACTGTTGTTCCATTGATATGATTATCTTATTGTTTTCCATGCATTCAATCTTCATTTATGTTAGCGAGCAATTTTTCAAGTTCAGCTACAGCCGTACTTATCGTTTGGCTTTTATCTTTTATGTCTGCCATCAGTTCAGCCAATGAACGGTCGTCCACCTCACCACCTTGTTTTATCCATGTGATGTCAAGACTTGTCTTGTCTCTGGCAATGATCTCATCTACAGAGTATTTGCGCCAACGCCCTTGCGGATTATTCTCTGCATCGTAGGTTTCTACCCGATTATTGTAGCAGGAAACAAAATCATCCAAGTGATGGCGTTCCAGCTTATTGGTGGCAAGCGTGTGCTTTACATCGGTACGATAATCATAAAACCATATTTCTTTGGTAGGTTGACCTTTGCTGAAAAACAGCACATTGGCTTTCACACCTTGGGCGTAGAAGATGCCTGTGGGCAAACGCAAGATAGTATGCAGATTGAAATCCTGCAACAGGCGTTTACGGATGGTTTCGCCAGCTCCGGCCTCAAAGAGGACATTATCAGGAAGCACCACGGCTGCACGTCCTCCGGTTTTGAGCATAAGCATCATGTGCTGGAGAAAGTTCAACTGGTTATTCTTGGTCTCCACATAGAAATCCGGACGGTTGATGTCCACAGAGCCGGCAGGACGAGTTCCAAAAGGAGGATTGGCGAGTATCACATCGACAAGGGTTGCCGGTTCTTTTTCCAAAGAGTCCTCGCACACAATCGGACTACGGTCTGTACCTATACCATGCAAATAGAGATTCATGGAAGCAAGCGTTACAACCAAAGGCGTATTATCCACACCATGCAAGGCTTTGTCGCGCAAGAAATCACGCTTTTCCTTACTTGCAGACTGACCTTTCATGTAGTCGTAAGCTGTAAGCAAAAATCCACCAGTACCGCAAGCAGGGTCGCAAACGGTTTCACCAATTTGCGGATTGATGCAATCCACCATTGCCTGAATTAAAGGACGGGGAGTAAAATATTGTCCTGCACCACTTTTCTTATCCTGACCGTTCTTTTCAAGAATGCTCTCGTAGATAGCACCTTTCACATCCCCGTCCATGATGAGCCATTGCTCTTCATTAATCATGGTGATAACCTTTTTCAGATAAACGGGCTTGTCTATCTTGTTTTGTGCTTTGGTATAAATAGTGCCTATTAAATTGTCCTGTTCGCTAAGCAATTTCAGTGTCTTTTCGTATTGCTTGACCAGTTCCAATCCATCAAGGGAAATCAAATCGTTCCATTGATACCCAGTCGGAATTGCCGATTCCTCTCCGAACATTTCTACATTCTCGGCATCCATCTTCAAAAACAGAAGATAGGTCAGTTGGGTAATATAATCAGTAAACCCAATACCTTGTCCGGCAAGAGTGGTTGCCAGATTCCAAACTTTTTTGGTGAGCGATTGCTCTGTTGCGTTATTTGTTGCCATAATTTAATCAAAATGTTTAAGTTCAATTATAAGCATATCATTCAATGTAACCTTATATGAATCTATTTCTGTTACATAATAAAAAGGGTAATGTGTATCTCCTTCTTTTGATACATCAATAAAACAATTCCACTGAGAAACTTTTGGAGCAGAAGCTCCCGGATCAAAACAGAAAATTTTAGTTATAATATCATGTTCATTAGTTTCTATACCTATGGCTAATAAAGCGTGTGTGCCACCATTAAAATCAGTAGATATAATTACAGGTATATTTTGACTTATGAACTGTTCAATCAGTTCAATTCTATTAGCATTGCTTCTTGGTCTTTTGTGGGTTGCTATAATTTCAAATGGTTGTTCATTGATTTCACGTGCTAATGCTGTATAGTTATAGCCGTCATGAACAAGCCCCTGTTCATATAAAAACTTTCCTTTTGGAGTGCGTCTATCAGGAGATTTTAAAATCTGAATATCTTCTTCCGTAATCATTTTTTGACATAGCATAGCCATTACAAGGGAATAGATAGAACATGCACCATCTAAATCACCCTGTTGCTTATGTACATTACCCCATTGGTTATTTGAATCTTTTGTTTGTAACCCTTTCCAGCTCAAACGTATATTATCTATTATTTGTATAGTCGCCATAATTTATGCTGCTTTTCTTAATACTACAAATGTGTAAAGCGATCGAAGGGCTTCGTCTGCTTTCTGCATACCACCAAACGCCTGAATCATTTGGGCTGCATGGGTCGCATCGTCTTCACGAATATCCCTGACCGTACAAGCTCCGTTAGAAGCGATGTAATCTACAATACGACTGATTACTTCACGCTGCTTGTCGGTTATTTCACGCTGATTTTGTCCTAACCATAGATTGAAATATTGCTTGGATGTAGTAACTACACTGTCCAATCTCTCAATTTGGCGGAAAGCATAGCGTACCAGTTGTATGATGTTTGTCAAAGCATCACTTTCTTCTTTTGTTGTAGAACGCTTTACTTTGCTTGGAGAAAGGATTGCATACGAATTCCAAATTTGCTTTGGAGCAAAATGGTTGTTTGCCATTTTGAGTTTATGTTCCAAATCTTTCAACATTGAATAGGTTATCGGCTCGCCTTCATTGTTATAGATAATGCGAAGAGCCTCTATTTCATCTGCATTTTCTCTGCAAAATTCCTCGAATGCCTCCGTTGTGTTTTTAGCATCCTCAATGGAGAAACCTTTTGAGATAAGTGTATCTTCTCCGGGCATTAGCGTATTGACAAAACCGGCCGCGAGAATAAGCAAGTATCTCCGAGCATCAGCATGATTGGCAAGTGGAGACACCAGACCTTTGCGTTCTAAATTGGGCTTTTCTGTGCTGACAAACGGTGGCAGAGTGCTTTTTTCAAGCGCATCGTATATTCTGGCAGAAAGTTCCTTCATGTCATCATGAGACAAACGGGCAAACTCTTTCCGCTGCGAATCATCCGCTTTATTATAGATTCGGGCAAGCGTGGCGGCAAGTCGTTTGAGATATTCATCAGGAATATAGCCGTGACTGATATGCTCTAACAATTCTTTCAGAGTGATAGTTTTTGTGGTCGGTTCATCGCTTGCTGTCGGAATTGTCATTTCATGTTCCGTTACGCCTACAGCATCAACCAAATAAAAACAATCCTTACTGAATGCATTCGGAGTGACATTGCGCAATTGCTCATCGCCTATTGTACGCACTCCGCGTCCCTTCATCTGAATATACAACGGCAATGATTCCACATCACGCATGAACATTACCACTTCCAACGGCTTTACATCCGTTCCTGTAGCAACCAATGTACAAGTCACAGCTATACGGAAATCCTTGTCATTGCGAAAATGGCGTATCAACTCATTGCTGTCACCTGCCGAATAAGTGATTTTCTGAACGAACCTGTCATCAGTCCGTCCAAATACTTCTTTAGCTATTTGTACGATATTTGTAGCATGGGCTTCATTGAGAGCAAATATCAAGGTTTTAGGAAGATAATCCATATTCGGCTCACGCTGTGGGTCATTGAAGAGTTCTGTGTAAACCACATCCCGATAAGTCGAAAGAATAAGTTTTATCTGTGCCGGATTGATGACACTCCGATTAAGTTCCTTATTTGTATAAGTTTTGGTTTCCTTACTGCTTACAGTCTTAACCTCGCCCGTATATCTTGTTTCTTCTTTAAATTTCTCGCCCTCCAATATAGCTCCGCCTGTTTCTGTAACCTGCGTTTTTATTCTATACACCCGGCAATCAACATTCACACCATCAACGATGCTCTTCTCCAATGTATAGTTGACAATGCGGTTATTGTTGAAGAATGCCATTGTTTCCGGAATAGGCGTTGCAGTCAAACCCACCAGTCTTGCCGTATCGAAATACTCCAGCACCTTGCGCCAGTTTCCATAAATGGAGCGATGGCATTCGTCTACGATAATCATGTCAAAGTAGTCATGTGGCAGATTTGGATTAGGCGGCAACGCTACTTCTTCTGTAGGTTCATTTTCGTCATCATCTTCATTATCCTCAATTGCGTCCCCTTTCAGGAATGAGAACAGTCGTTGAATTGTAGAGATAATCACACTGCTATCAGAAGGAATAGAAGATGACCGAAGACGATTAACTGTAAAGATAGTGCTGAAAACTTCTCCGTTTTCAGTCAAACGGAAAGTACCAAACTCTCCCTCTGCTTGTTTGCCAAGATTGTTTCTGTCAACGAGAAACAATACTCTGCGCATTGGTGTATAAGAAAGCATCCGGTAAGCAGCGAGACAAGCCGTATATGTTTTACCTGCACCGGTGGCAAGAACCATCAATGCCCGATTTTGCCCGGCACGGAAACTCTTTTCCAACTCTGTTATAGCTTCGTATTGGCAATCACGCAAGCCTTTCTTATGCAAAGTGGGAAGTCCGGCAAAATAATCATTTATCCCTAACTTTTTAACCAATTCGTGAGGTGTCGGGATAGTCATTATTTGTTTGAAATAATGGTCTTGTTCTCGGAAATCACAAAAGTATAATTCCTTTCCGTTGGATGTGAATATAAATGGCAGTGGCTTTTGATATGTCTGATATATATTAGGTACGCTTCTAGCATATAAGGCTGCTTGTTCGCATACTATAGATGAAAAAGCATCTGTTTCTTCACGTTTGGCTTCAAGTACACCAACAGCCTTTCCGTTTATGAAAAGGAAATAATCTGCTTCGAGATTACCTTTTAGTAGCCCTTCCCTTATAGCGACAGCTGTACAAGTCGGTTCATAATCATCCCTATTGATTACTTCCCAACCTGCATCGGTAAACCACTGGTCTATTTTTTGTCTGGCTTTTTCTTCAGGTGTCATATATTCCTATATTTCTGTATTATCGGAAGTTGCACTATAAAAATAATAGATATTCGCAACGCTATTGACGTTCATTCTTATCCGTTATTAAGTCTTTCAAATCTACTTGAAGAATCTCTGCAATCTGCTGCAATGTCTCCAGATTCGGTTGGATTCTGTTGCAAGCATAGGCATTAACCATACTAAAACTCTTATCCAGCTTTTTAGCCAGCCACGTCTGAGAAATGCCTTTGTCCGATAAGACTGCCTTTATCCTATTCAGTTTCATTCTTAAATGCAATTTTATTGCGCAAATATAGTGAATTACATTCGATAATTCGGATTGTTTCACTATCTTTGCGGATAACAGAGCGAGAATTGTATTTTCGCATTTAGGACTAAATGTATATTTTATATGGATACTCAATTGCATAATCGTAGAGCAACCCTATTTGTTTCAGGTTTGCAGAACTTCACAGAAAATGTGTTGTCGAAATATATTTCAGAGTTTTCTAATCTTGGTTTATTGCCTTCTGTCAATAAAGGATTTGGCATCAAAATAACGCCTAATGGAATTGAACCTGAGGATGTTATATCTTTAGATCTTAAGAAGCTTGATGAAACTTTAAAAGTTGCTTTTGGTCCAGATCGCATAGATATAGTAAGTACTCAGACTAATGAAACTTGGGATTCATTTTGTAAAACAATTATTGAAATATCTAGTATAGTTAATAAAATCGGGATGAAATATAATCGTCTCGCTTTATGTGCTAATATTTCTTATGCTCTTGATAATGGACAAGGTAATTTAGCTTATGCAAAGCTAACAAAAAATGTCAACGAGTATCCTGTTGAATGGCAAATACGAAAAGTAATACGAAAAGAATTAGAAAACACAAAACAAGAGGGTGTTTGGATTAATTATGTTTACACATTATCTCGTAATGATATAATTGTGAACAATTCTAGTATGGCTGATAGGTTAATACTTGATTTAGATTTTAATACATTGGTGGGAACCTCTATTGAAAAGATTGCTGATATTCAAGACGTTTTTTGGAAAGAAATAGCAATACAAATAGATGCAGCAATTGGATATTACGAAGCAACCTTTAAACAGAATCAATGATGATTAAAAATATCATACAAGGACAACAGGTAGATCCGATTGGCTTAATTTCTGATTTATTTGACGCAATTCAGTATTTAAATGAGCCCCAGAATTTATCTGATAATCTTTTGCAGGTATATAATCCATATAAAGACAAATATTTGCAATGGATTAGTGATATTGGTGTTGATACGCTTTTTAGCTCCCCTTTAACAGAACTGAAATATACAAATTCTCTGAATGCTTCGAATAATAATGTCATACCGATTTCAACAAAGACATTTGATGAAAAATATAAACAATCTTTTTGGGGAATAATTCAACGTACTGTTTTTGATGCTGGAGAGAATAATATAGCCACAGAAAAATTTGCAGAACTCATATCGGAAAATAAAGATGCTTCATTGAAATTAATCTGTGAATATTTTATAGAGGCTTTTAAAAAAGATGAGCGAATGTGCGTAAAAATACTTACACTTTTAGGAGATTATTCGTATAAAGAACTTTACCCATATTCGCAGACAATAGCACTCTCATGTTTGTCTCATAAATCATCAAGAGTTAAATCAGCCGCCTATAATATGTTTGCTCATTGGGGAAATGAAGAATCTTTATCGCTTCTTAAATCAGTAGAGCCTCCTATTGAGCCATGGATAAGAAAAAAGTATTATACTATTAAGTCAACATTAGAAGAAAGATGCTATATGCTCGTAAAATAACGGAGGATGGATGGTTTGGCAAAGATAATTTAGATGCCGATTCTGTTTCAGAGTTAGGAACGACCAATCATGAGCTATCAGTCTGGAAAATATCTGATATGTCCGATTCATCTTTAGTTGATAATGTTGCTTTAGCCTTAGCTTTAACAAAATCTAAAGTGGAAGAGTTTTATATGATTTTTTTAAATCCTAGTGAGATTAAAAAATCTTCTAAATGGATAGTTGAAACTGCAGAGCAAGAGGGAGATACTCGATATTCTAATATGAAGGGAGAGCATGTTAATTTTATAGTACCATCTTTTTGGGAGCAGGGATATCTTGCTGAATATATTCATAAACTTATACAGGATGAACAAAATTATTTATATTACGACGCTGCAAAATTGAAGAAGATGGCATACGATGCGATTAAAGATGGAAAACTTACAAGGGAGGAGATTAAAAATGATGGTTCATGGAAAAGAGCGATAAAGGAGATGGAAGAAATATATGGAGAAATTGCCTAAAAAGTTTGTTTGTCCACCCATTCCTCCTATCGCCTCAGCCCGTCTCAGATGGCGTAGTTTGTTTGTGCAAATTTCATTGATTAAGATGTAATATATTGATAATCAATACAGATAAATTTCTTCAACGAGGAAGAATATTAATTGTTCGCAAATCGGGTTGTTATACTAACCTGAAGCAGTCCGAGAGGGCTGCTTTTTTGTATGGAATTAGATCGTACCGGATTCAAATTGACGATTGTTTTCCAATTTTTTATTTAAATTTGTATTGTTTGTATTGCTTTTCACGAAGCGAAGTAGAAAATTATGGGACCTACATTTGTAGAATATTCGCACCCAGACGTTTTTTGAAAAATTCGTTTGATGATAATATCTAATTGTATAACGTAATTTACAAAAACTATATCATAAGATATGAAAATCGATGCTAAAGTTCAGTCTATATCTAAATTGAAGGATTATTTCTTTTTAGTGCCTGATTATCAACGAGAATATGTTTGGAAACCCGATGACGAGGTCGAGCAGTTTTTGATCGATATTGAAAATGAATATAGTCCCGATGCAAAAGAGCAGCGTAATTATTTTTTAGGATCTATCATCATTGTCAATAATGATAGATGTTTCGATGTCGTGGACGGACAACAGCGTTTGACAACTATTATGTTGTCTTTGTGTGTTTTCCGAGATTTATTAAAAAAGGAGACATTGAACAGCGCTCAGAAAAATTATTTACAGATTATAGAAAATCTACTTTATAACTTTGATATTGAATCGGGAGAGACCCGTGTACGCTTAGAATTGCAGTATGAAGAGAGTCATGATTATTTGACAGCCTTGATACAGGAGCAACCTTACAATGGAGTGCGATCCCCATCTATAGAGCGAATGCAGGATGCCTATACGAAAATACTTCGACACTTTCAATTATATGCCGGGATTGATGAGTTGATAGATTTTGCGAAATATTGCTTGACAAAGATAGAACTCGTTGTAATCGAATCTCAAGATTTGAGTAGTGCATTGAAAATTTTCGAGACGATCAATCAGCGAGGGGCGGGATTGAATGCTATGGATTTGGTCAAAAATTTGCTGTTTAGTAATACCAAAGAGTCGGATTTTGCCAAGATAAAAGATATATGGAGGGAGATTATTCAAAATCTTCAGGAATGTTCTGAAGATCAAAAACCCCTACGATTTTTGCGATATTTTCTGAGTGCCCGATATTATAATGGTATCTTGCGAGAAGATGATATTTATAAATGGATTATATCTTCTGAAGGGAAACAGGCTACGCAATATGAAAAGCATCCGGTAGACTTTGCAAAGGAGATACGCTGTATGTCCAAACGGTATTCAGAACTTGTAAATGCCACTGAATTACAGCGGGATGGGTGCTTGTATCCTCACGTGACAAATATAGGCTTTATTAATAAATACAAATCCAGACAGCATTTGATCCTGTTATTGTCTTTGGGAAGCAATGCGGATGTGCCGGCAATCGAATATTTGGCCAAACAAATAGAGAGTTTTTTCTTTTTCAGCTCGACCCTCAGGATCCAAGCCAAGACGAATGAATCCTTGTTTGTCCAATGGGCGGAGAAATTACGTAATCTTACGACGATAGATGAAATTGCCTGCGTGATAGAGAAAACGATGTTACCTTATTTGCTGGATAAGGTAGGGGTATTTAAAGCCGAATTCATAACTTTGAGTCATGGGGTTTATAATCCCTTGTATCGGTTGCGCTATGTATTGGGGAAGATAGAAAATACGGTGTTGGAAAAATTGCACAGCCCGGTCTGTGGACATCAATTTTATAATGATTTGCAAATAGAACATATTTTACCTCAATCACCGAAAAATGGAAGTATTCCACTGGAGTTTTTGTCCGAGGAGGAGTATTACTCCTATGTGTATCGATTGGGTAATGTCACGTTGATCGAAAGCATGATTAATCAGGCCGTGAATAATTATAATGATTTATCGACAGATCAATGGTTTTATGACAAGCAGTCGGAGTATGGCAAATCGTCTGTTTGTCTGACGAAATTACTCGATAGTAAATTTTATATCGGAGTAAATACAGCCTTGAATCGATTCAAAAATGATTTCCAATACAATTTTACCGGTTGGAACAAGTCGTCTGTTGAGGCGAGGCAAAAAATATTATTGGAGTTGGTGTTCGATACGTGGAGAATTAACGATTTAAGATTGGATCGGGTAAAATGAACTTAAAATGGATGAGGATTCCGGCTGCTGCTTATAATGGTTTTTTCCGGATTGCCGGCGGATGTCGATCCGGCCGGAATCATTTATTTGTGTTGCTTTTCCGCGATATAGAACAGGTCGAAGCAGTCGTCCGCTACCGGTCCGATGCGGTAGTCTTCCATGGTGATCGAACGGGTCAGGGAGTCGTTGTCCCGGAGCAGGCGTCGGCGGTTGAGGCGGTTGAGCAGGTCGTAGGGGAGTTGCAGCATCCACCGGGGCAGCCGGTGTTGCAGGTCGAGCACGTCGAAACGGGTGATGCGCCGAACGCCCCGGCGGTTTTTTTCGTAGTATTCCATGATTCGTTCGTTGCCGAAAACACCGAGGGCTTCCACCGACGCAAAGGCGCTGCCGAGCAGGTTGCGGAGTTGGTCGGGATTGTATTCCCTGACGTGCCAGGGGTTGCGTGTCAGCGACATACGGATATTGGGGGTGGTCAGGATGAACTTGCCGCCCGGACGCAGCACGCGGTGCACTTCCCGTACCAGTTCCATGTCGTGTTTGATGTGTTCGATCACCTGGAACGAAATGACGAAATCGAAACTGCCCGACGGCAGGTCGAGAGGGGGAACTACGGCTTGCCGCATCTCCACGTGCGGAAACGGAGGCCGTTCGCCCGCAGGTTCGATTTTGTCGAGCGTGAGAAAGCTGGAGGCGTGGGGGGCGACTATTTCGACGCCGTAACCCGTGCCCGTACCTATTTCGAGTACGTCGCCGCTGATTCGCCGCGCCGCCTCGTGATAGGCCAATTGCGAACGCTGGAATACGTAGTTGTCCGATATGTCGCGCGATACGCGCTCCGCCGTGAGTATTTTAGCCATTGTGCCCGGTCAGTTTTACACCGTTCTGCGTGATTTCCACTGCGCCCCGCTTGAGGAGCATGCCCAGCGAGCGTTTGAACACTTTCTTGCTCATCTGCGTCCGTGTAGCGATTTCCGCCGGGTCGCTGTCGTCGTTCAGGGGAAGCGAACCGCCGTTTTCGCGGATCATCGAAAGCAGCGTTTCCGCCGAATGGCGCACTTCGGCGACTCCCTGCTGTTGCAGGCTGACGTCGATGCGGTTGTCTTCCGTGATGCGTGTCACGTATCCCTTCAGACGGTCGCCTACGTCGATGCGGCGGAAGAGCTGGTTGCGGTAGATCATGCCCCAGTGACGGTTGTTCACGATCACCCGATAGCCGATCGGGGATTCCGAAGCCACGAGCAGCGAAACCTCTTCGCGGGGCTTTACCGTGATAACGTCGTTATTGACGTAGCTTTTGAATTTCATGGTCGCCACGCAGCGCCCCGTTACCGAATCTACATACAGGTAAACCAGGCAGTTCCGTCCGGCCAACACGCCTCCCTGCTGGTTGCGGTTGGGCAGGAACAGGTCTTTGCCCGCGAGTCCCCAGTCGAGGAATGCGCCGTGCAGGTTCTTGTCCACTACGCGCAGGAATCCCGCTTCTCCTTCGCGCAGCTTCGGCGTTTCGGTCGTGGCGACCAATCGGTCTTCCGAATCGTGATAGACGAATACTTCGAGCGTATCGCCGACCTTGTTGGCCAGAGAAACATAACGGTTGGGCAGCAATACTTCGTTCTGTTCGTCGTCGATCAGATAGAGTCCGTAGTCCGAGATGCGGTTTACGGTGAGGGTTTGTGTGCGTCCTGCTTTGAGCATAATGGGTGTTTTATCTTGACAAAAGTACGTTTTATTTTTGCCGAAAGCAATTTTTGAGCGAAGTTCCTGGGGGCGGTGGGGTCGGTTCCGGAATATTTCGTCTTGTCGTGAGATGCGATGTGGTTCGGAATTGAATTTTCATTTGTACCAGACTTTTATTATATTTGAAATATAAATGGGGAGCTGTATATGGTGTGATGTTTTCAAGTATATATTGGGGTTGTGGTTATTTCGTTAATCATAATGACTGCTTCACAACAATTAATATTTCAAGCCTGCTCCCCTCCTTGAATATATTACAGATTATTCAATAATTAAACAAACTATGATATTACTCTTGTTTATTATTTGTATAGTTAATCTTATAACATTCTATAATGTGGATTATAAATATTACAAAGAACACGGAGAGTGGAACGATCATTCTAATACATACGGTGGAACATTTAGAAATTTAACAGCAGCTTGTGTTACATTTGCAATAGCTGTTGCTCTTCTTCTTGACAAATATTTAGGATAATCGAACGAAAAGAAGCGAGTAGCGGGAAATTTTATTTTAGTAAAAAAACGAATGGCGATATGGAACTGAAAGTGGCTTTGTGTCAATTCGACATGGTGTGGGAAGATACGGCGGCCAATCTGCGGACGGCCGGGAGAATGGTTGCCGAAGCGGATGCCGATCTGGTGATTTTGCCCGAGATGTTCGCTACGGGATTCGTGACCGATCCCGGTCGGGTCGCGCAACCGATGTCGGGTGAAATCGTGCAGGAGATGACCCGCTGGGTCCGGACGACGGGCAAGGCCGTCGCTGGCAGTCTGATCGTCGAAGAGGAGGGGCGCTATTACAACCGCCTGCTTTTCATAAAACCTTCGGGCGAGCGGGTGCAGAGCGACAAGCGGCATCTCTTCTCCATCGGCGGCGAAGGAGCTAATTTTTGTCCGGGACGGGAGCGGGGCGTCGTCGAATACGGCGGCATTCGTTTCCTGCTTCAGGTTTGCTACGACCTGCGCTTTCCCGTATGGAGCCGCTGCCGGAACGATTACGACGCTATTATTTACGTTGCTTCGTGGCCTGCGGGCCGCCGTGACGTGTGGCGGACGTTGCTCCGGGCCCGGGCGATCGAGAACCAGGCTTACGTATTGGGGGTGAACCGTACGGGGGACGACCCCCGGCTGCATTATTCGGGCGATTCGGCCGTGATCGGCTGTAAGGGAGAAACCCTTGCCGAAGCGGGGGAAGGGGAGACGCTTTTGACCGCACGGCTCGATATGGACGAGCTGCGTCGTTTCCGCGAGAAATTTCCCGCTTGGCGCGATGCCGACGATTTCGATCTGAAGTGATCGGATGTTCCTCGATGATCGGCAGAACAATCGGTTGTTTCAGCGCTTTTGTTAAATTCGTTTCAGGGGGCGTTCGATCTCAATATTTTTTGCAGGACGAATTTTATCCCTTAATAATTAACCTAGAAAGTACGTGTCTATTTATCGTTAGGAGCCTTGCTCCTGTTCTTGGCTTCGCTGGGCTGTTCCGACAAAGCGGAAAACACCTCACCGGAAGCTCCGTCGGAAGAACAGCCCACACCGAAGCCCGAAAAACCGGAGTTCGTGGATAAGAACACAACGATGGAAGAGAATATCGGCGAAGAATATCCAGACTGTTATTACACTTATTTTCGAATGCAGAACGCCAGTCAGGAGAATGCGATTTTCTTCATTTCAACTAAAATGAGTGCGAGCGGTGATATGATTAGAATCGCCCCGGGAGAACAGGGGACATGGGGACAGATGATGGAGAAAATGTTGTGGATAGACGATAACGATGTGTTGGTGAAAAATCTGGATGCGTTGGGTTTTGTTCAGTTATATTTCAATGTGCCCCCAATAACGGAAGATAATTACCATGCCATTACCCCAGATGTAGATACGTGCGCTCAATACTCTTTCTTCGACCCTATGACCGAATCGCAACGCGGCACACCGCGCGATCAGTCGGCATGGGTGCTCGAAGAGTTCCCCGACCGCCCGAACGCCGTGCGCTGGACTTACCGGATTACCGACAAGGACTATAAGGAGGCCGTGCGTCAGACGCTTGAACGCTGGGCAGACCGGGATGAGGAATGATAAAGATGTCTTGCGGCGGTCCGCAGGACCTGAAAGACTGGCGCCCGGAATATTGATATTCCGGGCGCCGAAGTGTATGATTTCCGTTTTTCCGCCGTTACAAAAGGGAGCTAAAGATCCGTTTCGTCCCAGCCGAGGATCTTGCAGAAGTCGTACTCCTCGGGGTTGGACAGGTATTGGCGTGCCGCTTCGTAGTCGGGCGGGGTAATAGCCATCAGGATATTATCTACTACGGCTTTGAAGCGGTCGGACGAGATGTCCACCATGCGGGGCAGGATCTTGCCCGTCGCGGGGTCTTGCAGGTCTTTCAGGTAGAGGGGTTCGACGTTGCCGCAGCCGTCCACATAGACCATGCAGCCCGTCTTGCCTTCGCTGAAGAGCTTGTAAACGCCGATACCCAGCTCCGAGCAGTACGTCAGGTCGTATGCCACCGGCGTCTGCCCCCGGATTTCGTAACCCAACTCCACGGGGCGGGTCTGTACGTTGAGTTTCAGCTCCGCGAGCCGTTGGTCGAGCAGCATGCTGAAGAAACAGGCTTTCGACACTTTGCCCAGTTCGGGATGACCGTGCGCGTCGTAGGTGAAGTGAATACCGCACGAGGAGAGTTCCGCCTCGCTCAATTCGTGGAACACGCCTTCGGATATGACCGCCGCGCCGTAGTCCATGCTGACGATCCGGCGCTTGACGATGGACGAAACCATCAGACGGATGATCTTGTCGATGGTGATCGGCGTTTTGTTGAACATTTCGGGAATGACGATCATCGGGTAGTGGCACGCCTCGCCGATACCGAAGGCCAAGTGTCCGGCACTGCGGCCCATCGCCGACATGACGAACCAGTTGCCGCTGGTGCGGGCATCGACATAGACGGCCCGGGCGATCACCGCACCCTTGTCTTTAGCCGATTCGTAGCCGAAGGTCGGCGCGCAGTCGGGCAGCGGAAGGTCGTTGTCGATGGTTTTCGGGACATGTATGTTGGCGATCGGATGACGCTTTTCTTCCAGAAATTTGGCCACGCGGTTGGCCGTCGATGCCGTGTCGTCGCCGCCGATGGTCACCAGCAGCTTGATGTTGTTCTCGGTGAAGAACTGCCAGTTGAAACGCTTCTCGAAATCTTCGTCCGAAGGTTTGAAGCGGCTCATGCGCAGGAACGAACCCGCGAGGTTGAAAATTTCGTCCGCTTTGAGGAAGGTGATGTTCTCCGTGGCGGGCGCTTCGCGGAAGAGCCCTGTGAAACCTTTGTGGAGTCCGATGACGCTGTATCCCTTCTGCAGGAAGGTTTTTGCCACGCTGCCCACTACCGTATTCATGCCCGGTGCCGGGCCGCCGCCCGTGAGAATGGCGATCGCTTCGTTTCGTTTGGTCATATCGTATCTGATTTTATAGCTCTTTGACAGCACGAAATTAACGTGCCGAAAATACAATTATTTCGTCCGTGCCGGAAAAAATATGGAGGCTTCCCGAGGGAGCCTCCATACGTTCTCGGGAGTAATGAAATGGATTACTCGATTACGGTGACGTTTATAGCTTGTTCGCCTTTAGCTCCGTTTCCAAGTTCGAAAGCGACTTTCTGTCCTTCGTTCAGCGTTTTGAAAGAATCGGATACGATGCCTGAAAAATGTACGAAGACCTCTTTGCCGTCTTCGCGGGTAATGAATCCGTAGCCTTTCTTGCTATCGAACCATTTAACTTGACCTGTCATAAATGAATATTGATTAAAAATGTATCAGCAAAGAAAGGTAAAAAGTGTTGATTCTCAAAATTTTTTCGCAATTATTTTTGCACGTTTTTTGTTCCTCGAAAAAATAGTTATATTTGTTCATCCGTATTATCTGTAAAAAGTTTGAAAGCTATGGGCAAGAAAGTAAAATGGGCACTATTGACGATGCTGGGTTTTGCAACGGCTTGTTCGACAGTGAAGAACGCTCCTCAGGGAAAGCCGCAGGACCAGGCTCCGGATTCGGCCCGGGTCGAAAGACAGATCCGCCTGATGTACGGCGTGCGTCCTCCGGTACCTGTCGAGGAGGTCGAACGTCAGCAGGCCATCCGTGAGAAGACAGCCCGCAAGGAGGTTAAAAAGGCACAACGGGCCCGTGAGAAAGAGGCTCCGGCTTCCAAAAACGAATAATCGCCGATGACGGGACGAAAGCTCGGGTTGCGCAAGCGTATCGGGCTGCGCCTTTTTTCCGATCTTTATGCGGAGAAGATCGCCGAACACAAGTTGCGTACGCTCTTTTGGGAGTGTACGTTACGTTGTAATTTGGCTTGCCGTCACTGCGGCAGCGACTGTCGGGTCGATCCCGGCGTGCCGGATATGCCGTTGGCGGATTTCCTGAAGGTGCTCGATGAGGAGGTTACGCCCCACAACCGCCCGGAAGATGTTCTGTTGATCTTTTCCGGCGGAGAGGTGCTCGTGCGCAGCGATCTGGAGGAAGCCGGCCGGGAGGTTACCCGCCGGGGCTATGCCTGGGGGATGGTGACCAACGGTCTGGCGCTCGACGCCGACCGCTTGCGAAGTCTGATGGATGCGGGGTTGAGATCCATTTCGATCAGTTTCGACGGCTTTGAGGATGCTCATAACTACATCCGGCGCAATCCCCGCAGTTTCGAAAAGGCGCTCGACGCGATCCGGTTGATCGTGAGGGAGCCCCGGCTCACCTACGACGTGATTACATGCGTCACTTCGCCGATGGTCGCTCGACTCGAAGAGTTCAAGGAGCTGTTGATCGCCGAAGGAGTGAAATATTGGCGCATCTTCTCGATCTTCCCTGTCGGCCGGGCCAAGGACGATCCGACGCTCGCGGTTACCGACGCACAGTTCCGCGAGGTGCTGGAGTTCATAAAGCGTACCCGTAAGGAGGGACGCATCGACTTGAGTTACGCCTGCGAAGGCTTTCTGGGCGGTTACGAAGGCGAGGTGCGGGACGATTTCTACCAGTGCGCCGCCGGGGTTTCGGCTGCCTCGATCCGGGTGGACGGGGCGATTTCGGGCTGTACCTCCATCCGGGCCAATTTCCATCAGGGGAATATTTACCGGGACAGTTTCTGGGACGTGTGGCAGAATCGCTTCGACAAGTTCCGCGACCGCGAATGGGCCCGCAAAGGGGAGTGCGCCGATTGCAAGATGTGGCGTTTCTGTCTGGGCGGCGGTATGCACCTGCACGACGACCAGGAGCATCTGATGTACTGTCACTACAAGCGATTGCAATAGTCGGAAACACAATAGGAGAGAGACTGTCTAACAGGTCCCTGAAATTGAAAATCGTCCCTGTCAGGATCATTCCGACGGAGCATTAAAATCGGACTTGTTAAACAGCCTCTCTTTGCGTTATGTCCGGTGAGGCGGACGGTTTTTTCCGGTTCGGATGTTCCGGTCTTATTCGAGCTTATGTACGAAGCTCTTCACTTCCTTGCGTTCCCGGGGCAGCGTTTCCCGGGTGCGGAACGGCTCCGCCAGCCGGTCGGCCCGGGGTAGCCGAGCGTCATCATCGTTACAGGTTCGATCTTTTCCGTGTCGAGGCCCAGCAGCCGGGCGCAGGCTTCCACGTCGAAGCCGGCCATCTGATGCAGTTGCATTCCCATCGAGGCGGCTTGCAGGGCGATCGAGATGTTCGCGGCGCCCACATCGTGCATCCAGTGCCGGTTATAGACATCCGTCCCCGGGAAATTCTTGTATCCGCAGGAAACCAGCAACACCGGAGCATCGGGCGCCCAGGCTCGATTGCCTCCGGTGAGGCACTCCGCGAGCCGGGCATGAGCTTCCGGATATTCGCGAGTCGTATAGTAATATGCCCATTCCTGGGCATTGTTGCAGGAAGGAGCCCAGCGTGCCGCTTCGAACAGCAATGCCAGTTGTTCTTCATTGACGGGACGGGAGTCGTATGAGCGGGGGCTCCATCGTTCTTCGATGGTTTTTATCAGTTTCATATCGGTAAATCATAGAATGTGTTTGGGTAATCCGCAAATTTTGTGCCCCGTGCATTACTGGATTTCGGGAAGATGCTCCGCCGGTTCCGATAGACGGTCGATGCGCAGTCGGGCAGCCGCTGCGTTCGGTGGGTGGCTGTGAAAAACCTTGCCTGTAAGCTACAGTCCCGGTTTTGCCGAAAAGCCGGATGATATGGCGGTTTTCGGAAGAAGAGGGGCAGACCTGAAATTGAGAACTCCCTGATGAAACTCTTTGTGTCCGTGTGGCCTTTCGCCGACTACAACGGCAGTTTACGACGATAAAAATTCCCGTAAAGGAAAGATTACTCTGATTTTTCGAAGCCTCGGATTGCGTCGCTTTTCTCCACTTTCCCGATAGCAGCAACCCTTGGACGAAACGAAGAAAAGTCGTTCGCGAATGACTTTTTATCTTCATCCGCCTTTGTATAAACGAATTGCCGTTGGAAAATAAAAATAAGAATCTGGATTGCGTTGCTTCGCGACTTGTCAAATAGCTCCTTGATGGGAAATACACAAACAAAAGCTGTTCCGCAGGCAGTTTTTTATCGCTGTTCGTTTGCCGTGTGACATGTCGCTGTCCGGAAATGAAAAAAGGAATGTTTTCGTATCCCTTCTCTCGGTCGGGAAAACTGGATTGCGTCGCTCTGCTTCGCTTCCGGACGAGTCTCTTATTGGGTGTACAAAAATCAAGGACCCCGCTTGATAAAGCGGAATCCTTTTTTCTTGTACCCTTACTTTCGGCGATGAATAGCCGTCGTATGCCCATAGTAAAAAACCTTTGCCTTTTAAGGCAAAGGTTTTGATTTTTGTCGGGGAGACTGGATTCGAACCAGCGACCTCCAACTCCCGAAGCTGGCGCGCTAACCGGACTGCGCTACACCCCGAACTCTGTTTTTTGGTGCCCTTATCGTTTTAAGAGCGCACAAAGATAAGCCTAAAATCCGAAAGCACCAAATATTTTCGGAAAAAAATATCATTTCGCCCCTTTTCGGGCGATACCTCCGGCGACACCGTCCTTCCCGGCATCACTTCGCCGAACTCCCGATCCAGGTCCATTTGTGCCAGATCCACTCCAGCGGTCCCTGTCTGTGCTGCTTGAGCCACCATTTGCAGCAGGCGATCTGCAGCACGAGCATCGCGATGCCGATGAGCAGGCTGACCGTCTGTCCGCAGCGGGTCGCCAGCCCCAGCCCGAACGGATAGTAGACCAGTGCGCCGAGGATCGACTGCCCGATGTAGTTCGACAGGCTCATCCGTCCGTAGGTACGCAGGTCGGCCACCCGGCGGCGGAACCCTTCGAAACGGTGGTAGAGCAGCACGAACGACGAGACGAGCACGAACGTGAAGGCGAGTTTCTGCCACATGTCGAGCACGGTCCCCAGCGTGGGTTGCAGGGCGCTGTCGCCGGCTACCAGCTCCGAGAGCTGGTTGAGCGGGGCGTAGAGCACGGCGCTGGCGACGAGCAGCGCGAACCACCGCCGCATGTTGCGCTCGCCGCCCAGGAAGAGCTGCCGGCGGCCGAAGTAGAAGCCCAGGAGGAAGAGTCCGGCCGTCTGGATGTAGCGCCCGGCGTCGATGGCCCAGAAGAGGCTGGCCTTTTGTCCCGTCAGGAGGTTGTTGCGCACGAAATGGAGGAAATCTCCCTGTTGCGTGTATGCGATCGCCTCGCCGAAGAGTGCGCCCACGCCCAGATCGGGGGCCCGGTAGGCGGGGTCGATGGCCCCGGCCGCGTAGTGGAACCACTCGACGGGCTGCAGCAGGAAGAGTACAGCCAGTCCCAGCACCACCTTGTCGCTGCAGTTGCGCACCAGGAAGAGAATGATGCCTACGGCGGCGAAGAGCAGCAGCACGTCGCCAGCCATGAAGAATACCGAGTTGAGCGATGCGAAGCCCACGAGCAGGAGCAGCCGCCAGAGGAATCGGTACCCGAAGTCGCGTCCCTGCCGCCGCTGGTTGCTCCATTGCACGTAGAACGTGAACCCGAAGAGCAGAGCGAAGATGGCGTAGGATTTGCCGGCCATCAGGGCGAAGACACCGCAGAAGACGCTGCGGTCCAACCAGGCGAGCCAGTCGGGCTGGTCGGTGGGGTAGATGTAGAAGTTGAAGTGCTCGACGCTGTGGACCAGCAGAATCGCCATGACGGCAAAGCCGCGCAAGGCATCGACCACCTCGACGCGGGGTTGTTTTGCGGTTAGTTGCGGGTTCATTTCATGCGGATGGTTTTGGGAGTTTTCCGGCGTGCCGGGTTTGGAGGCAAAAGTACAAAAAAAACGGGTTTTCCGGCGCTTCGGCCGACCGGGGAGTCGAAAAAAATGTTATATTTGTTCTCAATCCATACCAATCCTAATTATCCACTACCGCAATGAACACACCTTTGATTTTCTGGATCGTGCCCGCCGCCTCGGTCGTTGCATTGGCCGTGGCGTGGATCTTCTACACGCGGATGAAGCGTGAGGACGAGGGCACGGAGCGCATGCGTGAGATCGCGGCACATGTCCGCAAGGGGGCGATGGCCTATCTGCGCCAGCAGTACAAGGTCGTCACGATCGTCTTCGTCGCCCTGGCGCTTCTGTTCGCCTACCTGGCCTACGGTGCCGGCGTGCAGAACCCGTGGGTGCCCTTCGCCTTCCTGACGGGCGGGTTCTTCTCGGGGCTTGCGGGTTTCTTCGGCATGAAGACCGCAACCTACGCCTCGGCCCGCACGGCCCATGCGGCGCGCCAGTCGCTCGACCGCGGCCTGAAGGTCGCCTTCCGCAGCGGCGCCGTCATGGGACTGGTCGTCGTGGGCCTCGGCCTGCTCGATATCTCGTTCTGGTACCTGATCCTCGACCACTTCACCGATGTGGCCGGACCGCAGAAGCTGGTCGTCATCACCACGACGATGCTGACCTTCGGCATGGGAGCCTCGACGCAGGCCCTCTTCGCCCGTGTCGGCGGCGGCATCTACACGAAGGCTGCCGACGTGGGCGCCGACCTGGTGGGCAAGGTCGAGGCCGGCATCCCCGAGGACGACCCGCGCAATCCGGCGACGATTGCCGACAACGTGGGTGATAACGTGGGCGACGTGGCCGGCATGGGCGCCGACCTCTACGAGAGCTACTGCGGTTCGGTGCTGGCCACCGCGGCGCTCGGCGCCGCAGCCTTCGCCTCGGCCGGCAGCGAGGCCCTGCAGCTCAAGGCCGTGCTGGCCCCGATGCTGATCGCCGCCGTGGGCATCCTGCTCTCGATCATCGGCATCTTCCTCGTGCGCACGAAGGAGGGGGCCACGATGCGCGAGCTGCTCCGCTCGCTGGGCGTGGGCGTCAATTTCAGCTCGCTGCTGATCGCCCTGGCCACCTTCGGCATCCTCTATCTGCTGGGCATCGAGAACTGGGTGGGGCTCTCCTTCTCGGTCATCACGGGCCTCGTGGCCGGCGTCGTGATCGGACAGGCCACCGAGTACTACACCTCGCACTCCTACCGTCCGACGCAGAAGATCGCCGGCAGCTCGAAGACCGGCCCCGCGACGGTCATCATCGCCGGCGTCGGCTCGGGAATGATCTCCACGGCCATCCCCGTCGTGACGATCGGCGTGGCCATCATCCTGGCCTACCTTTGCGCCATCGGCTTCGACATCCACCACATGATGACGCCGCAGAACCTCTCGCAGGGCCTCTACGGCATCGGCATCGCCGCCGTGGGCATGCTCTCGACGCTGGGCATCACGCTGGCCACCGATGCCTACGGGCCCATCGCCGACAACGCCGGCGGCAACGCCGAGATGAGCGGCCTGGGTCCCGAGGTGCGCAAGCGTACCGACGCCCTCGACGCGCTGGGCAACACGACGGCCGCCACGGGCAAGGGCTTTGCCATCGGTTCGGCGGCCCTCACGGCGCTGGCGCTGCTGGCCTCCTACGTCGAGGAGATCCGCATCGGCCTGCTGCACAACGGCGTTACCGAACTGCTCTTCACCGACGGGACGAAGTGCCTGGTCGAGCAGGCCTCGATCCTCGACTTCATGTCCTACTACAACGTCTCGCTGATGAACCCCACGGTGCTCGTCGGTGTCTTCATCGGCGCGATGATGTCGTTCCTCTTCTGCGGCCTGACGATGAACGCCGTGGGGCGCGCGGCCGAGAGCATGGTGCAGGAGGTGCGGCGCCAGTTCCGCGAGATCAAGGGAATCCTCACGGGCGAGGGTACGCCCGACTATGCGCGCTGCGTGGCCATCTCGACGCGCGGGGCGCAGCGTGAGATGCTCTTCCCGAGTCTGCTGGCCATCATCGTGCCGGTGGTTGTCGGCCTCGTCTTCGGCGTGGCGGGCGTCATGGGCCTGCTGGTCGGCGGCCTTGGTTCGGGCTTCGTGCTGGCGGTCTTCATGGCAAATGCCGGCGGTGCATGGGACAACGCCAAGAAGATGGTCGAGGAGGGCCACTTCGGCGGCAAGGGCTCCGAGTGCCACAAGGCCACGGTCGTCGGCGACACGGTGGGCGACCCCTTCAAGGATACCTCGGGTCCGTCGCTCAACATCCTCATCAAGCTCATGTCGATGGTCGCCATCGTCATGGCGGGGCTCACGGTCGCCTTCCACCTCTTCTGATTCCGGCGGCAGCCCTTTCCCGGTGACAGCCCTTTCCGGCAGACCCGGCAGGGTGCACCGCCTTCTTTTCCGGCATCCGGCCCGGACGGGATTCGTTCCCGCCCGGGCCGGCCGTTCTTCCCCTCCCCGGTGCTCCCTGCGAGCGGCCGTCGGGCCCCGGTATTTGTAAATCCCGGCCGCATGCACTATCTTTGCAACCATGAAAAACATCGTATTCGATCTGGGCGGAGTGCTCTTCGCCCGCGACAAACGCAAGTGCGATCCGGAGATCATCGAATTCTTCAGCTTCCTCCGGGCCCCGAAGATGCCCCGTTTCTGGGAGGAGTACGACCGGGGTACCTCGACCCTCGGGGAGGTTACCGACACTCTGGTCGGAATGACCGGCCGTTCGCGCGAGACCTGCGCGGCCGTGCTCCAGCGGGCCATCGACCTGCAGGAGCCCGTTGCGCCGACCGAAGAGCTCGTCCGCGACCTGAAGGAGGCCGGCTACCGCCTCTACGTGCTTTCGAACATGTCGCGCGAGTTCATCGACTACCTGCGCCGTTTCCCCGTCTACGGGCTTTTCGACGGCGAGGTGGTCTCCTGCGAGGAGCACACCGTGAAACCCGAGCCGCGCATCTACGAGATTCTGCTCGAACGCTATGGCCTGACCCCCTCCGAGACGCTTTTCATTGACGACCGGGAGATGAACATCGAGGCGGCCCGAACGTTGGGTATCGGGGGCTTCCTCTTCGATGCCCACGACCCGACCTCTTCCTGCGCGGCCCTCAGGCAGATGCTGCTCTGACCATCCGTCCGCATCGCCGGGCCCAAGGCCGGGTCGGCTGTCGCCGGATCCGGCCTCATCGGCTTCTTCAGCCCGCGCCCGTCGTACTTTTGCCCATCCGTCTGAAAACAGGAAGGCCGCCCGAGTGATCGGGCGGCCTTTCCGTTTTGCAGTGCGGGCTCCGCTACTTGAAGTTCTCGTCGCGCATGAGCTCGAACTCCGGTGCGAGGGCGTACATCCGCACGTACTCGAACTTGCCGTCGGCCACGAGCTTGAACTCGAATGCGTGGGTCACCTTGCCCGTGCTCGAACCGATGTGCTGCGTGTAGAGCATGAACTCGAGCGTGTAGATAACATCGATGCCGTCGATCATCTTGACGTTGGGGTAGAGCGTACCCAGCGCACCGGACATCACCTCGCCGAAGCGCTTCTCCGTCTCGGCATAGAATGCCGCATAGGATGCGCGTGCGGCCTCCTTGTCGTCCGAAGCCCAGTTTTCGTAGGCCGAGATGTCCTCGCCGGCCGGTCCCCAATAGTACTTGGGCAGCGTGTTGATGCGCCAGTTGAGGTTCGTGTAACCCACGGCGCAGCCGCTGTAGTACTCCGAGTCGGTCATGTACGAGTCGCTGCGGTTGTCGTAGCGGTACATCGGGTCCTTGTTGGCGATCACCCAGTCTACGCCGGCCTGGTAGATGCTCTTGCTCAGCTCGCTCTTGTCGGGCGCCACGACGATCGTCAGGCTGGGGTTGAAGCTCCACTTGCCGTCCACCTTCTTGAACGGGCCTTCGAGCGTCTCGTAGGCCTCGACCTTGGTCCACTGCGAACCGTCGAATGCGTAGCGGTCGGCACGCGGGCTCGTCACGTTGTCCTCATAGTACTGGTAGGCGATGTCCTTCGTCTCCTCGGGCTGTGCGTAGGGGTACTTGAGCTTGAGGTAGACGGGCAGGTAGACGTCGGGCGAGAACGACGAGCTGAAGTTCGGGTGCGAGCTGCCCATGGCCTCGTAGTCCTCGGGGTTGATGACGGCCGTGTCGGGCGTCGGCTCCCAGTTGGTGCCGTTGAAGGTGTAGGCGGCGTAACGCTCCTTGACCATCGCCGCACGGGTCATGGCCGCGAGCGTCGAGGCCGCCGATGCGGCGTTGCGCGAGATGCTAGCCACCTTCACGTTGTCCACCTGGTAGGTCGTCGTGCGCTTCTCGGCACCGTTGCCCTGGTAGCGGAAGGCGATGTAGACCGATTTGCCGGCGAACTGGTAAAGCGGTGCCAGACCGGCTGCCGAGAAGTTGTCGGCATAGCCTCCTGTCGGCGTCTGCGGGATCAGGAAGTGTGCCGTCAGGTCGGTCCACTCGGCTGCGGACACGTCGCCCGTGTAGTTCTCCGATGCGAGCACCGTGAGGCAGTCGGCGTTCCAGAAGCCGATCTTGAGGTCGAATCCGAGCACCGTCATGCCCTCGGCGTCGAATGCCGGCACGGCGATCGGCTCCTTCGTGACGAGCCACGACTCGACGGCTCCCGCAGCCTTGTTGGCCGTCTCTTGGGCGTAGGTGTTGTTCGAGTAGGTGGTCAGGTACCACTGCTTCGTCTCGTCGGCCACGGCCTTTACATCCCACTTGTCGAAGATTTTGTTGTTCTCTGCATCCACGGCCTCGAACGCATCGCTGAAGAGCTCCTTCCCGGCGGCGGTTACCACGCCGTCGCCCAGCTGGATGTTGCCGATCTGGTAGGTCGTCGTCTTCTCCTCGGCGGCGTTGCCCGTGTAACGGAAGGCGATGTAGACCGCATCGCTCTTGTAGGCGCTCATGTCGCAGATGCCTGCCGTGTACCACTTGCCGGCCGTCGAACCGTCGAATGCGAAGCAGTGCGTCAGGTCGGTCCACGTGGCCTCCTCGGGCGTCACGCCGTTGTAGTCGGTCGAAACCAGCACCTGCAGCCCGTCATGCGTCCAGTAGGAGATCTTCACGTCGAAGGCCAGCTGCGGCTGTTCGCTCGCCGAGAGGTTCACCTTTTCGGAGATCAGCCACAGATCCTGTGCCCCTTCGGTCTTGAAGGCTGATACCTTGGCCGAATTGACTCCGTTGTACGAATCGAGCGTCCAGGTCGAACTGCTCTCGCCCTTGACGATCTGCCAGGCGTTCAGTCCGCCGGCAAACGACTCGTCGATGCTCGTTGCCGCCGACTCGCCACCCGTGCTGGGCTCCGAATCGGAGTAGTTGTAGGACACGAGCTTCACCGTACCCTCCGCAGCGTCGGGGTAGGCAGCCGAGAGGAACTTGTCGGCATAGCCCTCGAGCGGCTTGGAGGGGGTGAAGTAGTTGGCCGGGGTCTCGCCCCATACCGACTTGTAGTTTTCGCCCGTCACCGTGTAGGTTTCGGCCGCCGTGAGCTTTACGATCTCCTCAGCCTGTGCCGTGGCCTTGCGGTAGGTCACCGTCACCGTCGAACCGTTCGACAGGTAGGAGTTGTAGCCCGCCGATACGAATGCCGGCAGGGAGGTCTCGGCGGGGGCCGCCTCGGAGAAGCATTTGGCCGTGCCGACGGCTGCCAGGGCCTCGACGGCCTCCGGACCTGCCGCCTCGGCGATCGCCTTGTTCGCGGCGTTGTTGGCCACCGAGGAGTAGTCCGCATCGGTGAGCGTGTAGCTCACCGTCTGGATGTCGGTCACCTCCTGATCGGAGTCGAAGCCGTCCAGATAGGCGTCGTTGTAGTCATCGACCGTGCAGCCCGTACCGGCGAGTGCGGCGGCTGCGAAGATCAGTGCGAGTTTGATATGCTTGTTCATGTCGAATATTCCGGAGTATGGTTAGAAGTTGATTTTCACTCTTACGGTGTAGGTGCGTCCGAACGAGTACATGACGGCGTAGGCGTTCTGCCAGATACCCTCCTGGAGAGCGTCGCTCTGCGCATCCATGATGTAGTTGTAGTTGTAGACGTTGTTCACGTTGCCGTAGATCGTGGCGAAGATGTTGCCGATCTTGAAGCGGTAGCTGGCCGAGAGGTCGAGCTGATGCCCCCACGGAATGCGCCACGGATCCTTGACCTCGATGGTCTGGTTGCCGTTCAGGCCCGAGCCGAGCCAGAAGTCGGCGTAGTTGTTGCCGTAGGCGTTCCAGTCGGCGCTGACGCGCAGGCCCTTCATCGGGCGCACCGTCATGCCGATGGCGCCGGTGGTCTGTGCCGATCCGCCGACCTTGATGCCCTTCTGCTTGAGGAAGAGCCAGGCGTGGTCGTCGGCCATGATGCCCGAAGCCACCGTTCCGTCGAGTGCGGCGGTCATCGGCTGGCCCTGCGAGTCGTAGATGTAACCCTTCGTGTTGCTGTCCCAGATCCAGTTGCCGAGCGAGAGCATGCCGGTGATGTCCATCCAGCGGGTCGGACGCAGCGAGAAGTCGAGCTCGATACCCATGTGGCGGGCATCCACGCCGCCCAGGTTGATGCGGGCGTAGTCGCCGTTGGACATCTGCGTCGAGCGGACGAACGACTTGTCCATCCAGAGCGTGTAGTAGGCGTTGAGGTTGGCGGTGAAGATACCCGAGCGGAAGCCGTATCCGAGTTCGGCCGAGAAGACGCGCTCGTTGAGCGGGTCGGGGTTGGTCACGTTGCTCGTGGTGCTCTGCAGGAATGCGCCGCCCGAGAAGAAGGGCGCGCGGCTGATGTATCCGAGGTTGGCGAATACGTTGTGCTTGTCGGTGATGTTGTAGTTGGCGCCGCCCTTGACCGTGTATCCGAGGAAGTTCACGTGGTCCGACTCGGCGTGTTCGGCATCGTAGTAGAAGCGGTCGTAGCGCCAGTATCCGGTGTTGGAGATCGAACCCGAGACGAATGCGTTGAGCTTGTTGCGCGTCCACTCGAGCTGTGCGAATACGCCCTCCTGGTGGACGTGTCCGTCGTAGTCGCGGTAGACCTTGTCGCCCACCTGCAGCTTCTCGTACTGCCACGTGGGATCGGCAGCGGCGATGTTGTCCGAGGCCTTGACGTTGCGGCGGCTGTTGTCGTCGATGAAGTACTTGCCGTCGTAGAGGTCGATGATCTCGTTGTTGTGCTCACCGATGTAGTAGCGGACATCGACACCGGCCGAGAGCTCGAGCGACGGGGTGATCTGGTTGGTGTAGGTCGAGAGCAGACCGTACCACATGTGGTTGTTGTTGCTCTTCGACATCACCATGCGCGAGCCGTCGATGCTGGCGGCGTTGAGCTCCTGGATCTTGTCGTAGGCGAACGTGCCGTCGGGGTTGCGGAACGTGGTGTTCAGGATACCGTAGTTCGTGCCCTTCCAGGCGTTGCGGTCGGCCGACGTGCGGCCCTGTCCCGAGTATCCCGAGCCGCGTCCGATCGACATGTAGAGGGCCGTCGAGAGCGACGACTTATAGTCGATCTGCCACTGGTGGTTGAGCGAGATCTGCGGCTTGTGGTACTCGTTGAAGCTCGAGTAGCGCTGCTTGCCGTTCTTGTCGAAACCGTAGCTGGCATTGTAGCGGTACATATCCTTCTCGCCCATGAAGTTCTTGGCCTTCTGCCACTCGGCGATCGTCAGACCGTCGTTCAGGGCGTTGCGCTGTCCGTGCTTCTGGGGGGCGCCGAATGCCGTGAGCGAGAGCTGGTGCCGGTCGTTGATGCGCTTCGAGATGTTCACGAACCAGTTGTAGCCCTCGAAGTTCGTGCCCTGGATGTAGCCGTCGCCCCAGCGCTTGGCCGCGAGGATCGACATGGCCCATCCGTTCTTGGTCAGGCCGGTCGAGAGGCTGAGCGAGAGGTTGTAGAGTCCGTCGTTGCCGACGCCGAACGAGAACGTGCCGCCCTTCTTGGCGTCGATGCCGTTGGTGACGATGTTCACCGAACCGCCCACCGAGGGGGCCGAGATCTTCGAGGCGCCCAGACCGCGCTGCGTCTGCATGCTGCGCGTCACGTCCGAGAGACCGGCCCAGTTCGACCAGTAGACGCCGCCCCATTCCATGTCATTGACCGGTACGCCGTTCACCATCACGGCGACGTTGGCCGACTGGAAGCCGCGCATGTTGATCTTGGCGTCACCGAAGCCGCCGCCGTCCTTGGTCACATATACGCCGGGGGTCGATTTGAGGATCTCGGGGAACTCCTGTCCGCCGAGTTTGTAGGTGATCTCGTCGGCCGTGACGGTCGATACGGCCACGGGGGTCTTGCGCTGCACGGCCACCGACTGCGAGACGATGACGTCCTGCAGCGTCACGGCGTCGGTCTTCAGGACGATTGTGCCGAGGTCAATGCGACCCCCCCCTTGATCTCGCGGGTCTCGGTCACGTAACCGATGAACGAGATCTCGACGCTCTGCGTTCCGGCATCGACCTTCAGCGAGAAGTTGCCGGCTGCGTCGGTTCCGGTACCGGTCGAGGTGCCGGGCACGATGACGGTCGCACCGATGAGCGGCGCGTCGTTCTCATCGACGACCTTACCGATCACTGTCGATTGTGCGATTGCCGATGACGAGCCGATCAGGATGAAGGCCGCCATCAGGAGAAAGTGAAGTAGAGGTTTTTTCATAAAATATGGATTAAGGGTTTCTTTCGATGCGAATCCTCGCCGCAAAGATAGTCTCTTTGAACGGGATGCGAAGTCCGGGGAGATCGGATTTCACCGTATTTTAACTCCCCGCACGGCAACCGGAACGCCGCCCCGCAGCAGACGGGGGCCGGAGGTTCGTTTCCCGGCTGCGGCCCGACGGATCCGGGCGCAGGGCCGACGGCTGCGCAGGGGCCGTACAAGGCGACGGCCTGATGGGTGCGAGCGGAATGTCTCCAACATAGAGGACGAACTGCCATTCGTTTAAGGAATACAAAGATAATGAAATATATCGGGAACGCAATAGCGCATTGCGGAAATTTTGACGTGCCATGCCGCAGCCCGTTCGGAATACCGTGCGCGATGCCGTACCGGGCCGGTGGCACGCTCCTTGCGTCATCTCCCTTTCCGGTATTATATATCAAGGTATCGCATGCCGTCTGTCCGGGAACAATACTGGCGCTATTCGCTCGTGGCGCTGATCGTAGGTCTGGGAACCGTCGTCTTCGTCGAACTGACCCCCTTTCTGGGGGGACTGATGGGGGCCGCGACGATCTATGTCCTGCTGCGCGGGCAGATGTGCCGATTGACCGGGCGGCACGGCTGGCGGCGCAGTGCGGCGGCCTGGCTGCTGCTGGGCGAGGCGGTGTGCTGCTTCCTGGTGCCGATCTCGCTGCTGGTCTGGATGGTTGCCGAGCGCGTGCAGCGCCTTACGCTCGATCCCCGCCAGCTCGTCGCCTCGGCCCGACACCTCGCGGCGCTGGTCCAGGAGCGTACGGGCTACGACCTGTGGCAGGAGAGCAACCTGCGGAGCCTGCTCTCGGAGCTTCCGCACCTCGGGCAGTGGCTCCTCGGCGGGGTGACGGGCTTTGCGGTCAATGTGGTGGTCCTGCTCTTCGTGCTCTACTTCATGCTTCTGGGCGGCCGCCGCATGGAGGAGTACATCCGCGAGCTGCTCCCCTTCAGCCGCGGGGTGGGGAGCGACGCCCTGCACGAGGTTCGCATGATCGTTAGATCGAACGCCATCGGCGTCCCGCTGCTGGCCGTCGTGCAGGGAGGCGTCGCACTGGCGGGTTACCTGCTCTTCGGAGTGCCCGATCCGCTCTTCTGGGGTGTGCTGACCTGCCTGGCCACGATCATTCCGGTCGTCGGCACGGCGCTTGTCTGGGTGCCGCTGGCGCTTTGGCTGGGGCTCGGCGGCCACACGGGGGCCGCCGTCGGGCTGGCGGCCTATGGCGTGGCGGTGGTCACGCAGTCGGACAATGTCGTGCGGCTTGTCCTGCAGCGCCGCATGGCCGACATCCACCCGCTCATCACGGTCTTCGGCGTGGTCATCGGCCTCTCGCTCTTCGGGTTCATGGGGGTGATCTTCGGGCCGCTGCTGTTGTCGATGTTCGTCTTCTGCGTGCATGTCTTCAAGCGGCTCTACCTCGACCGTCATCCCGACGCCGGCGAGCCATCGGGCCCTTCCGCGCCTTCCGGTCCCTCCGCGCCGACCGGCGGCGGCCGCCTGCACTGAACGGCCTCGCGGTCCGGTTTCGGATGCTTTCCGCTCTCCGAAAAGCCGTTTCGGCCGAAATTTCGCTCCGATAGACCTTTCCGCGCTCCGAAAAGCAGTTCCGGAGTGAGATTTTTCGAAAAAAGTGTCCGAAAAAGTTGTATATTCATAACACTTTATTACCTTTGTTATTCGAATAACACAAATTTCCGAAACAGGAACTAAAGTCTTATCACAATGGCAAGAAATCTCAAAATCAGAGACCTTACGTTGCGCGACGGCCAGCAGTCGTCGTTCGCGACCCGAATGAATCAGGCACAGATCGACCGTTGCCTGCCTTTCTACAAGGATGCGAATTTCTATGCGATGGAGGTGTGGGGCGGCGCCGTGCCCGACTCGGTGATGCGCTACCTGAACGAGAATCCGTGGACGCGCCTCGAAACGATCCATAAGGCTGTCGGGAATGTGTCGAAACTCACGGCCCTGTCGCGCGGCCGCAACCTGTTCGGCTACTCGCCCTATACGGACGAGATCATCGACGGCTTCTGCCGCAACGCCATCGAGAGCGGTCTGGGCATCATGCGTATCTTCGATGCGCTGAACGACGTGGACAACGTCAAATCGACGGTCAAGTACGTCAAGCAGTACGGCGGCATCGCCGACTGTGCCGTATGCTATACGGTCGATCCGAAATACCCCGAACAGGGCTTCTTCTCGAAACTCTTCGGCAAGAAGAACCCCGATCCGGTTTTCACCGACGCCTATTTCCTCGACAAGGCCCGTCAGATGGCCGCGCTGGGCGCCGACATGATCACCATCAAGGACATGTCGGGTCTGATCCCGCCGCGCCGCGTGGCTACGCTCGTGCGTCTGTTCAAGAAGCACCTGTCGATTCCCGTCGATTTCCACACCCACTGTACGCCGGGTTACGGCCTGGCCTCGGTGCTGGCCGCCATCGTTGCGGGTGTCGATGTCGTGGACACCAACTGCTGGTACTTCGCCGGCGGTACGGGTGCTCCGGCCATCGAGCTCGTCTACGTCTTCTGCAAGAAGCTGGGTATCGATACGGGCGTGAACATGGAGGCCGTGGCCAAGATCAACAAGGAACTGCGTGAGATCCGCAAGGAGCTCAACATGTCGGTATTCGGTGTCGAGAAACCCGAGCCGAAGCCCTTCAACCCGCTGACCGACAAACTGCCCGACGAGGTGGATGCCCTCTTCGACCGTGCCATCGAGGCCGCACAGCGCGACGACGAGGCCGCGACGATCGACCTCTGCCGCAAGATCGAGGCATACTTCGGCTTCCCGGCCCCGAACGAACTGGTGCAGAAGGCCGAGATCCCCTTGGAGGATGCCGTGCGTATGGCCTCGGAGACTCCCGCCCGTATCATGGGCGTATCCGATCGCAAGGGAACGTTGCAGCGGGGCAAAGACGCCGATATCGTCTTGTTGGACCGTGACTTGAATGTCCGTGCGGTCTGGGCGATGGGTAAGTTGGTTGAAGGTACGAATAAACTATTCTAAGCAAGAACGATTATGTTGACACAGATTATAAATGGCCATATCCTTACGCCGCAAGGATGGATGAAGGATGGTTCCGTATTGATTAGCGACGGGAAGATATTGGAGGTTACAAATAGCGATTTAGCGGTGATTGGCGCCAAGGTGGTGGATGCGAAAGGAATGTCGATCGTTCCCGGTTTCGTGGCGATGGA
>ERZ779922.547-NODE-547-length-32072-cov-3.382516_pt1 | contig 32072 bp, 25 predicted proteins | sample MGYA00511544_ERZ779922 | MGnify/ENA primary metagenome ERZ779922 (study PRJEB29588, sample SAMEA2154516) | human gut metagenome | biome: human gut; feature: human-associated habitat; material: faeces | place: Denmark | collected 2008/2010 ... | reverse complement strand
AGGAGTACCAACGCTGGTGCTGTCATCGCGAGACAGGTCGGCCACGGCCTGTTTTCTGAACCAACGGACCCGCTGGCCACCTTCCTTGCCGCATTGATGCAGATGAACTGCACAGGTGGGTCATCGCACGTTTTCCAATGTCGCTTGCCAATTCTCTGTCTTTGCATGGCACACCAGCGGACGTATTTCCGCTTCTGGATATGTAATTGAGAAGGTACAGCGAAAGGACAATGATAACCCCTTCACTTATAAGCCGATTTTCTGCATATCCGTATGACAAATCAGCCAATACTTCCCATAATATTCAATAACTTCTTTAGTTTTGACAATGTTTTCTTCCGTCGTCTGCTGATACCGGACTGGGTCATATTTGCCTTTGACGCATACTCCGCTTCTGTCATACCTTCAAAATAGATAGCGTGAATGAGTTCCCGTTCCGCCCTTGGCAGAGCTGCAATACACCTATGCAGCTGATTTCTGAGTTCATTGGCAAGTGCGATCGCCTCCATGGTCTCTGTTACCACATCCTGCAATCCCGATTTGCCATCGATACCTTGGCTGTCGATGGTGTTATACGATACAACGCCATTGTCCTTATCCCGTTCCTCCAGATATCGTTCCCGCCTGTCCATTTTGTAATAGGCTACATACACATTTTTCTCAACCTCAATCAGTTTGCCCTCAATGGGAATAAAATACTTTTCCTTATCTGCCATAGCGCAGACCTCCTTAGAATTGAAATTTGACAGGTTAGTTCAAATTTCAGAAGGAGGTGCGCGAATCCTGTACAAAAACGCTGTAAAAGGCTTGTATAAAATAGAGAATTTTTTAGTATTCCCTCTCCTTACGCAGAAACGAGAGAAACACTCGCAGAAAAAGCAACACCATTCCCGATATCCCCCTATCTTTTGATAGCGGAACATCGGGAATGGTGTCGGAAAATTTAAGGGCGCAGGTAGCGTCACAACTGCCTGCGCCCTAAGTAGGACAACGACTCGATCATGTTTTTCTTTATGATCCCCCAAAGTTCCCGGGGGAATCTCCCTCAACAGCACTCTGAAAATCAAATCGCGTATTTCTTCACGATCTCATGCATGTCTTCAAACTGCTGCTCCATATCCCATACCAGTTTAAACTGAGTGCGGCTGCGATCCAAATTCTGCTCCGGATAACAGATGTGGAAATAATTGTCGCCGTCCAGATAATCCGTCAGGAACCGGATACCACATTCCAAAGTCATCAGTCTCGCGCCCCAGGGAAGATATTCCAGCTCTGCTTCTGTCAGTATGCCGTCTGCCCCCTGCAGGAAGCCTCGGGTGAAGACCTCATACAGCTCCAAGTCAAGATTCACCTTGCTCAGATCCTTTTCATCCTCCGCACTGTGATTCGCGCCAAAACGGATGGAATCGCCGAAATCGTTAATGGAAAGGCCAGGCATGGTAGTATCCAGATCAATGACGCAGATACCCTCATGGCTTTCCCGGTCAATTAAAATATTGTTCAGCTTGGTGTCGTTATGAGTCACCCGCAGAGGAAGCACGCCTTCCTTCAGCGCGTTCAGGGCAACAGAACAATCTGCCCGCCGATCCAAAACAAACTGGATCTCCGGCTGGACGTCCTTCGCTCGCCCCAGCTTGTCCGCAGCCACCGCCGTCTGAAACTTGGCGAAGCGATCCTCGGTATTGTGGAAATTTGGAATTGTCTCGTGAAGCGTTTCCGCCGGATACCCATTCAGAAGCCGCTGGAACCGGCCAAAGGTTCTCGCAGATGCCTCAAACAGCTCCGGGGTAGCCGACTGGTAGCAATCCGTGTTTTCGATAAAGGGCATCAAGCGCCATACCCGACCGTTTGCGTCCGTGTAGAAATCTCTGCCGTCCTTCGTCTTGACTACAGAAAGCGTTTCCCGCGTTGGGTCACCGCCATCCGCAAGAATTTTATTTCTCAAGAAGGAAGTAATCCCCACAAAATTCTCCATCAGCTCCTCTGGATGGGGAAAGGCAGCATTACTCAGCCTTTGGATGATAAATCGGATAGCATTTCCCTCTTGTGACTGACAAACAGCACAAAACGTGTCATTGATATGCCCCTTCCCATAGCGATCCACGCTGAGAAGCATTTCCGGGAAAGTGTAAGCATCCAGCGCCTCCCGCAAGCCTGGAATCTCATTTCGTATGTATGGTAATAAACTCATGAAAAAACCTTTCTGCCGTATGATCTCCGCACGGCAAATCTCAAATAAGCTAATTTATGGAATCAGCACCATTCGGTCTGTTCCTGCAGGTTGCTCCCGTCAAACAGGAAAGTTTTGGCCTCATATCTTCCAAAATCCAGATGGAAGAGTTTGCCGCAAAGCATCAAGTTCGTTTCCACATTGTGTTCATTATTGTTGACAAATCGCAGTGTATACGCATCCCCTGTCCTGTAGAAGGCAGATAGGGAAACGGCCTGATTTTCCAACCTCAAAACCGGCTTGATGTCCCTTCCGTTTCCATGAGGGAAGAAATTCAGCGAATAAGGCTGGTTGACAAATTCCTGGGCATTGTTTTCCAGCTTCTCCCGTCTGTCATAAGACAGCCGGAAAGAGAAGCTGTGCTTCCCCTGCTCGATATACGGGATAAAACGGTTCTCGTCAATCAACGCCCGATCATCAATTGGATGGGCGCAATACGCCGCTCCCCGCAAGAGCGTGGCATACAAGTCATTTCCCTCAGCGCTGAACCCAAAGGTGCAGTTATTGTAGAGTGCCAACACTCTATCCCCATCCTGAAAGCCAACAAAGCGCTGGGCATGAATTTCGCCGCCGTCCTTCCGGAATTCGTCGGTTCCAAATGGGATTTGGCCAATAAATGCTCCATCAAAGGCACAGGGCAGCTTGATCTTCAGTGCCTTCTGCTGTTCATTCCATAAGACGTCTACCCGAACATCTGTATAGGGCATGTCACGATACATCTTGTAAGAAATTCGGACAAAGCTCGAATTTCCTTCAAAGAAGCTCTCCACTTCTGTCAGCACGTCCCCATTTTCGATAACATTTACGTTTTTCAGTTTTCCAAAGGGTCCCTGCCTGCATTCCGATAGGCGCATTGATTCCGGATTTTTGCCGATTTTATCCATGTACCAGCCCCATGGATCTGCATTGTCTTCGTATATCACAGGTTGGAAAGCGCCTCCGGAAATCAGCTCCTTTCCAGCGGTCACATAGCTTTCCATCAGGCCGGTTGTCCTGTTGATATGAATCGTCTTCATGCTGTCCGAGAAAACGATCTGCGTACCCTCGGTTTTTGGCAGACCTACCTTGGGTGTAACTTCCACACGGAAGTCCACACGAGTAATCCCCAACGGCGACAGTGTACACCGGTAAGCGATCCGCTTGCGGCGATCATAGTGGATGTTGGAAAGTTCCTTGATACACTGAGTCGGTAATTTTCTGCCATTTTGATAGGCCGTCACCATATACTGCTGTGTATCAGAAACCAGCGCTTTAGGCATCAGGAACTCGGTCTCACATACGGTATCCCACTCATAAGGCTGCGGATTAAACAGGAATATCGGGAATTCCCCTCTCCCCGCCTTGACATACTGGGTACACAGAGAAAAGAACGCCTTGTCAAACTCCTGGTGCAGAAGCTCAAGCGCATAATCTGCCTTCCGCAGGCAGCTCTTTTCGCCGTCCTGAGCGCAGGTTCCGGAAGCAATATCATGAAATTCCAGCATAGCAAGTGACTTTTCCACTTTTTCGAACGCTTCCCCATTCCATGCATACAAGCCGTTCAATTCCGCCATGGAACATAGTTTCTCTGTGGTAAACAGCATGTTTTCCAGCTCGATATGCTTCTGCTTGATGCTTTGCATGGAAGTATAGGCTCCAATCAGGCAAGGCTGCAGAGAACCCGTGTATTCGGTAGTAGGCTGAATATCCGCAAAATACGCCTCCGGCGTGCTATGTACCACCTCGTAACCGGCATTCTGAATAAAGTGAGATACATCGTTCAAATCTTTACGAGAGGGAAGCCCACCGTGATTCCCTACGCCCCAGAGCGCTACTCCCACATCCGAGTCCTCGCAGACGGCGGCTTTGCGCTGAATATCCGCCAGAGCCGTTCCGAAGCCGCTGCAATAAATGGATTCATCCTCCACCCGGGACGCTTTGACACGGCTGCCGTCTTTCCCAACCCAGACAAATTCCCGGGCGGGCAGCGCCAGCATCTCGGGCATGGGGCGGCAGAACAGGTAGGAATCAAAGCCGCACTTTTTCAGAATCTGTACCAATCCAACCGAATGGCCAAAGCTGTCAAAATTGATGGCCGTAGTGGGACGGATCCCGAATTTCTCCTGAAAGTAGCTTCTGCCTAAGGATATCTGCCGGACAAAGGCTTCCCCGGAGGGCAGATTACAGTCCGGCTGCAGATACCAACCTCCCATAATGTGCCATTTCCCCGCTTTTACCTGTTCCAGAATTGCCTTGAATAACTCCGGGTCTTTTTCTTCCACGAACTCGTAGAGCAGAGCTTCATTGTGGTTGAAGATATAATCATACTCCCGAAGAAATTGCTCCGCCTGGTAAAAAGTTGAAATTGCCTCTCCAAGACCTTCTTCCCAGTCCCACATCCACACAGGGTCAATATGAGAATTACAAATCAAATGAAGTTTTTTCACTGAAGCACCTCATAACTTAGTGTACTTTTTCCGTCAGAACTTACTAATCTCACTTTTTCTGTACAATGGTTACGTCAAAGGAGTGCCTGACGCATTCCCGTATTTCTGACACGGAACCCAGTTCTCCAAAGCTCAACATTTGCGCAGCAGCATTGCCGATAGCGGTAGCTTCCCCCGGTCCGGCATACACAGTACAGCCGGTGGTCTCTGCCGTTAGCCGATTCAGGTATGCCGCATTACCGCCGCCACCGATGATGCTCAGAGCATTATACGATTTTCCTCTGCATTCGCGCAGCTGAGAAACCGCCTCTCCATAACAGACTGCCAAGCTGTGGTACACCACTGCCGCAAGCTGTGCAGGTGTTTGCGGAACCATCTGCTCACTTTCCGCGCAGGCACGCTGGATTTCCCCAATCATACTGTCCGGCGACAGGAAACGGTCATGATTGCAGGGGATAATAGAAGGCACTACTGCATCATTTGGCTTGGAAATCCGGTAGGTGTTCTCTCCCTTTCAAAAATGCAAATTGCAGGAACATCAACCGTGTTCCCTACTTTGCACTTCTGAGTGGAGACAGATGAACTGCCGGAATCCGTAGTAGAATGGTGCAGTAATGCCCTGTGTCTTATGTCATTCAATCTATCCTTTTCTGTATGCCCTATCGTTACAGATCATCGTGCATTTCCATCGCAACAATATAAGTTCTCCCTTGGAAACTATAAGGGTTTTCACCAGCGCCGCTGGCACAAAACAGGTAGAGCGGTGTCTGGCATTCATCGAGCAAAAGGCACGGGCGCTCCATATTGCCCTGAACAGTCCTCGTTCCATCCAGCCAGTTGACATTGCGGGAATAAACCTTTTCCCCGATCACCGGTGTAAAGTCCAGGCAATCTTTACTCTCAGCGTAAAAACCGCATCCCCACTCCCCGGTAATGCCAAAGCTTCCGTTCTTACTATCATCCTTGGCAATCAGGCAAAAAGTTCCCCTCTTTTGATCGTACCAAAGGAACGGATCCTCTACGTGAATGTCGGGGTCGTCGAAGCGAAGGATCGGCTGCTCCGACAACCGCTCAAACGCCCCGTCCGGTTTGTCAGCCACCGCAACCCCCAGCATCAGCGGTTCCCCTACCCCTCGCCGGGACTTATAAATCAAATAGGTTTTCCCCGAGGGTAAAATCGACACAGACGGGTTGGTCGTAACTGTGCAGTCCCAAAAAGAGCAGTCCCTTGGCGAAAGCAACGGCGTATCCCTGCGGACAAATTCGCCATAAATGGAGTCCGCCACCGCAACCCCGATACGCTTCCGGTTCCACACTTCCAGATTCTGTTCCGGAGAAGTCTCCTGATGCGGAGCCGGGCCGCCATAGGTTGTCCCCATATAATAGAGGTAATACTTTCCTGCGTAATACTGGATACAGGTATTGTGCGTATTCATCCCGTCGAAGAACTGTGGGCCTCTGCGCGGAAGCACAACCCGCAGAAAGCTATACGGTCCCTGCGGATGGTCGGAAACACATTGAATGATTTCACTGTTATACAGCCAGTTCCAGCCGAAGCCATATTCTTTCTTCCACCGGGAACAGAACATATGATACTTTCCCTCTGCCCGGATCACCGCACAATCCCAAACATAGTAGTCCTCCATCTCGAATGCTATAACCGCATTCCTGGAGTGATAAGGGAAGCACGTCATATCAAAGTTCTCCCCTGATTGCTTTTACTACCTGCTCGGAGCAAATCCTTGCGCCTTCCTCAGACAAATGAATTTTGTCACTTTCACGAATGTACTCGTCTATGTTTGGTGCAACCACTGAATACAAATCGTTGATTTCCAATCCCAAGGCTCGGAGCTTTGGTACAATCACTGTATTATAGCGCAGGATTACAGAGTTATCATTGTACTCATAATCGGGCCGTACAGGCGTCGTGGTCGCGAAGATAACCCGCGGCGCAATCTTCTTCAGTTCCTTCGCCACGCGGAGCATATTATCTACATATTCCTCTTCGCTGGTAAAAGGCTTTCCATCGCTGAACAAGTTTGTGGTGTCCCAAAGCCCATTATTCCAGTGGATGATATCCGCCCCGGTAATATTCTCACGCCATTCAAACAGTCCCCGCAGGGTATACTTCACAAAGCGGCAGTTTTCGTCCGGCTGATATACTTCATAGTCGCTTCCCAGCAATTCCGGAACCCTTGGTCCATAACCCACAAGGCGAATGGAATCGCCCAGCAAAACCACTTTTTTCATTGGAAATCTCCCATCATGCTTTCTGATTAATTTGATAAGATGATTGATTCAGGACATTTCGGCATTCTCTGCAAACACGTTTTATGTGCATGCAACGCCCTTTCGCCAATCAGTTCATATCCTTAAGAATTTTCAGAACCGTCTCCAGTTCTTCTTTCTTTACTATGTTCTGAGGCTTATTCTGCCGAACGCAATCATAAAAGTAATGGATTTCATTGGCGTATCCACTGCTTTGGGGCAGCTGTGAGAACTCTGCAGCATCGGTATCGTCAAATGGGCATACAACCTTTCCATCCCGCTGATAAATACTCAGCTTTGCGTCTTCATAAGCAACCACCGCATCCTCAAACTGGAAACGGAAAGACATATGGAACGGATAAGGAGCCGCAAACCAGGACGCTTCCACACTGACAAAGAAGTCCGGGTAGGAATAAACCGCGTGCAGGAAGTCCTGATCTTTTTGCTTGGAGCGGAAGTGATCAACCTTTGAAGGTGCGCCAAAGGCATACACAACAAAATCCAAATCGTGGATATGCAGGTCAAAGGGCACAAAACCGGATCGTGGTTCGTCCATCATCCAGCCGTCCCAGCTCCACTTCGGATAGCACCCAAGGCGCTCCATCTCACCGGAAAGCAGCTTTCCATAGCGCCCGGTATCATAAATCTCCTTCAGCAATACATACTCCGGCCAAAACCGGATGCACTGCGCCACCATAAACTTTACATGGTTTTCCTCCGCAGTCCGGTACAACAAGTCCACATCGCCAACCTCCATGGAAACCGGCTTCTCGCACAGAACATGGATTCCCTTCTTCATAGCTGCCAGAGCGAACTTTGTATGCAGGAAGGTGGGAACACAGATGTCAAGTATGTCCAGCTTTTCCTTTTCCAGCATCTCATAAAAGTCCGTATAGTGACGTGCGTCCGGGTAAGCGTCCATCTGCTCTGGGCGGGTATCACAAACTGCCACCAGTTCGCAATCGTCCAGCTCCTTCCACACCGGCAAATGCGTGTTGCTGATGCCGCCGAGTCCAACAAGTGCAACCTTATACATATTCCTCTCTCCTTAAAGTGCAGCAAAAATCTGCTTCAGATAATCCCGGGCAGCCAGAATGTCCGCATCCTGCTGAGCTCCCTCAATTTCTCTTTCAATGGTTACAGCCCCATCATAACCTAAAGAATGGAGCTTTTTGAAGAAGGCAGGGAAATCAACTTTTCCCGTTCCTATACGAACTTCTTCTCCCAGTTCGTGACCGTTGGTAGGATAAAAACCATCTTTCGCGTGAACATTCCGAACGAATTTACCCAACACATCCAGCGCATCCACCGGGTTTCCCTTGCCGTAGAGGATCAAATTGCCCGTATCCAGATTGACACCCAAATTGCCCGTTCCAACTGTTTCAAAGCAACGAAGCATCGCCGTGGGTGTCTCCTGCCCGGTTTCAAACAGCAGCCACTGATCATTTTCTTTCAAATGCTCCGCCACCTGCCGCACTGCATCACAAAAAGGCTGGAAGTTCGGATCATTCGGATCCTCCGGGATAAAGCCCATGTGGGTCACAACGTCCGTAATTCCTAAGGCTTTTGCAAAATCAGCACCATCACACAGGTTCCTTACGCGGCGCTCCCGCCACTGCTCCGGAAGAAGTCCAAGGGTTTTGGGTCCGTCATAGAAATCCCATACTCGAGGGCCTTCGTAGCCGCACCACAGGGCAGAAGGTGTGATTCCGTATTCCTCCAGCCATTTTTTCATTGTATCCGCTTTATCCAGTGTGTAGGTTTCCGGAACCCAACTGATCAGCTGGCAGCTGGTAAATCCCATCTGACGCAGTTTCTTCAGCTTCTCCGGCACCTGGTCAAAAAGTTCAAAGTATACACATGTTCCGACATCCATGTTTCATTCCCTCCTAAACGGGCACTGTTTTATTGGTTCTCTGTATATTTCCTGATGAAGTCGTTGAAAACTGACTGTAGGAGATTCCCCTATGATCAAAAACGGTTTGTCCGGAACTTCCTCAGGCTACACAGTAAGTGTACAATGCTTCTTCCCGTTCGTCAACAACCGGCAAGCACAAACTGGTGCTTTGGTTCCATTTCACTTACCGACGATTCACGGGAGTGGCTCTCACCCGTTTCCATTATCAATCAGCTTATTCTTTCCGTTAATCTACAACCGCCGCATTGTGCGGCGGCTCTATATTGTGTTGCTTGTATTGCCCTAGTCCTAAGAGATTATGCTTTGGCGCTGTTCAGTAATTCCACCATCGGCTTGGCATTTTCGCCGGTTGCATCCTCAATCAGCACCTTACGGCCTCTGACGAAGAAGAACGTCTGCTCAATAGAGAGTACTGCCTCTTCTTCCTGGCTCTCAAATTCACCTTCCAGCACCAGAACATCACCTTCCTGCAGCGGCATAAAATCGCCCAGGTTCCAAGTTTCGGTCTTCAGATAGAATTCGGCACTGCCGAACTTGACAATGGTGCCACGGCCGGGAATACCGATTTCGTACACAACGCCATCCCGAATCAGCTTTACGCAAGCGCTGTCCACAGGGCTGTACAGTGCAGTCCAGTCTTCCTTGAAGGGAGCATCATTTTCTGCGCCACGGAAATAAATGCCAGTGGGCGTTCTGCCTCTCTCGTCTTTTTCTAGCTTTGTGACGGCAAATTTCTCAAATGTGGTCCAATCTTTTGCCGTCTTGGCAGCAGCGCCGCGGGATGCAGAGGGTTTCTCCGTAACAGGCTTCGCCGGCTTTTCCGTCGGCATCGTATCGTAGAAATAAGGACGTTCCCAATAGATTCCAATGTAATTCGTCGGAATGCTCAGCACATACCCATTCTCAGAGTTAACGAAATCGCCGCTCACAATCAGCACATCGTCCTCGCGCAGAGGCGCATACTCACCCATTGCCCAGTTGTCCGCCTTGATATAGTAACGGTTGTCATCAAACTTGACAATGGTTCCACGGCCGGGAATTGCCACATTATAGGTAACGCCATCACGAACCAGCTGGATGCAGCTTTCAGTAGCCGGGGTATACATAAGCGACCAGTCCGGATTGCCGGGAGCCTGATTGTCCGCCAAAGTAAAGGACACACCGTTGGTAACATCTTTCCAGCTGTCCTCTCCCATCATGCCGGTCTCCACCTTGTTGAAGGCAGAACCATCCGGATAAGTCTCAGAAAATGTTGCGGAGCCGTACTCCATGGAAATATAATTGGAAGAGAAGGAAAGCGCTGTCTCGCCCTTCGCATCCAGGAAGTTGCCCTCTACCAGCAGAATATCGCCATCCCGGATAGGATAGACGTCACTCATCATCCATTTCTCGGTTTTCAGATAATATTCCGTTTCGGAGTACTTGATAATGGTGCCGGCCGCAATATTACCAATGGAGTAGGTCCTGCCATCGCGGATCAGCTTGATGCAGTCCGCACTGGCGGGGGTGTAAGACTCGGTCCAGTCAGGGTTGAACGGAGCAGCATTTGCGGACAGCTTGAAATAGAGGCCCTCAGAGGATTTGCCTCTGGAATCTGCCTGCATTGCGCCAGCATTAACAACCGTAGGCTCAGGAGCGGGTTCCGGCATGGTTGTGGAGAAATCTGCCGTGTTCGTACCCACAGTAATATAGCTGGTTGTTAAATTCAAAATTGTGCCGTCGGGAGCCTTAAATTGACCGCCGATGACAAGAATATCACCTTCCTGAAGCGTACCAAACGTTTGGCCTAGCGTCCACGTATCTGTTTTCAGGAAGTAATTTCCCTCACCATACTTGACAATGGTGCCTCGCTCAGCATTACCAATGACAATCTCCTGCCCACCACGGATGACTTTCACACAGTCTGCACTTACAGGATTGTAGGCCAGAGTCCAATCCGTCTCATAAGACGCGTCATTTGCTGGCGCTTCAAAGTAGATCCCGGACTTAGTCGGTGCTATATTACCCGTACTGGAGCTAATGGTGACATCATACGATTTACCAGGCTCAGACGGGGTAGAGGGAGCTTCCGGAGAGAAGGTTGCTGTTTCCGCCCCAACAGTAATGTAGCTGGTTGCCAAGTTCAGGATCGTGCCGTCAGGAGCTTCAAACTGCCCGCCGATGACGAGAATATCACCTTCCTGAAGCGTACCGAATGTTTGGCCAAGCGTCCACGTGTCTGTTTTCAGGAAGTAATTTCCCTCACCATACTTAACAATGGTGCCTCGCTCCACATTACCAATGACAATCTCCTTCCCACCGCGGATAACTTTCACGCAGCCTTCACTTACAGGCTTGTACTCCAGCGTCCAATCTGTCCCGTAAGGCGCGTCATTTGCTGGCGCTTCAAAGTAGATCCCGGACTTGGTCGGCGCTATGTTGCCCGTACTGGAGCTAATGGTGACATCAATAGTAGTACCATTGCTCAGCATTACAACCCCGCTCTCCGGCACTGCCTCAATGGTCAACGAGCCATCTTCTCCCACAAAAATCAGGCTCTCGGCAACCGTGAAGGTGGTATTGCCATTGGTGAAGTCACCACGAATGACAATAACATCACCCGGCTTCAATGCATCCGCCAGCAGCTTCTCCTCGCCGGAAGCGGTCTTGAGATAATAACCGGTTTCACTGTACTTTACCAGCACTGCGTTCTCGGGAATGCCGACGTGGATCTCATCCTCACCTCGAATGATTACGATGCAATCATCCGCGGTGGGTGCGAAGGTGTTGTTCCATGCCAGAGAGTTGCCGTCCTCATCCACGTCCTCGTTCAGAGGAATGTCATTCTTGTCCATGGTGAAGTAGAAACCGCCATTCTCGTCCAGGGCGTTCCGCTCAGCATCCGCCTGCATAGCACCGGCCTCAATCTTCTTCGGCTCCTCCGCCTTGGGCTCCTCTTCTTCAGGCTGTTCCTCTTCAGGCTTCTGCTCTTCGGGCTTCTGCTCCTCAGGCTTCTGCTCCTCAAGCTTCTGTTCCTCGGGCTTCTCCTCCTCAGGCTTCTCCTCCTCCTCAAGCTTCTTTTCCTCAGGCTTCTGCTCCTCGGGCTTCTCCTCTTCAGGCTTCTCCTCTTCAGGCTTCTGCTCCTCGGGCTTCTCCTCCTCAGGCTTCTGCTCCTCGGGCTTCTGCTCCTCGGGCTTCTGCTCCACAGTCTGCTTGACTTCCGTTTGGCTCTTATTGACCTCATCAGCATGCGCAGTCAAGGGCTGGATCATTGAGAATGCCATCAAAATGGCTAATGCCAGTGATAAAATCCTGCTCAAAAATTTTTTGTTCATAATTCTCCTCCTGTTTTTTCTCTCCTCCCGATAGGGCAGAGAGGCGCTTATATTATGAAATACGTTTTTCCCAGTTGCCTTGGCACTCACACTCCTCATCAATAATCGCTGTGCTGATTTTCAAACAATCGAACGTTTTCAATTTTCTATAAGGGGTATCACAAATACGCCATCATACGCCGGGATTGTAAATTGAAATGTCCCATCAGCGGATTGCTTCACGTATTCGCTCTCTCCACCGGATATGACCTTCAAATAATGACAGTTTTCAACATTGAATTGCAGGCAGACATTGGCATCGTTTATTTCAAAATTCGCCAAATAATCCTTACCCGGGATCTCTGTCGTGGAACCTGCATTGGTGATCATATAAGCGTTCTCGCCATACGCATTCTCGAAAATACCAAAAATCACGTCCCCATCCGATTCTATGTTGGAGAGCAATCCCCACTGATCCTGAGGAAGACTTTTCGTCAATCTGAGCAACATCATGTTACTTTCAGCTGTGTCCACCTTGCCGGAGCCAATCCAGCGGTAGCTGCAATAGACATCTTCCCAAGCCCGCAGTTCCAGATCCACAGTTTTAGCATTTTCAAACAGCTCCGTGGGTTTCAGCGTGTTGAAATCAACCATTGGCGCATATGTTTCCTCATGCGATGTAAAAATGTAGTGATCCAGCGTCGATGCTCCATAGGTCATAGCCACTGCCATCTGCCACCTGAGCTGCTGGACGCTGGGAGAAACATATCTTCCATCCGTGGTGTCATGACCAGAGTTCTGCACTGTTACCTCCAAGGGAATATCGTTGTCCTTCGCACGGTATGCCAGTGTCTCCAGATTCTGGTAATAGCTCGGCCTTATCAGGTTACCCTCCATCAGCGGATAGTAGTCCACCGACAGCTGCTCTGGCTGAACCTTTCGGAGAAAGACATCTACATAATTTGTTTCATAATTCACTGCATTGCTGTCATAGTTCTCGCCATAGAGCGATTCGTATGAGCAGGGCTGCGGGAACAGATTTACATAGAACACTTTATCCTCTGGCATCATCGAGCGGAATTTCTCTTTTGCATCCGCCAGCCAATCGAAATCCGTAGCCGACGGCTCGTCCCACATCAGGAATCCTTGCAGTGCCGGATGGTCCGCATAAGCAGGAACCTCCTTGAGATCCCACCCCCGGAGATTCGGGATCACGGATATTCCAAACTGCTCCGCACGATCCAGCATCTCCAGCATGCCATCTTCGCCGGTCCATAAGTCATCCGGGCCAATGATCTGATCGATTCCTGCTTCCTTCAGCAGCATCATTGTCGCGAAGAAGAAATCGTGGTGAGTGCCACACCAAATACCAATCGTCAGCTTTTTCCCATCCAGAGGGACGGGTTCCCTCTCCGCAGGTATCGGATAATTTTCCGTTTCCAAGGGATGGCTCACGGTTTCCGTAGATACCGATGGTGCCGACGCACAGGATACCAGCGACAAGCAAATGGCAACCAACACGAACACGGCTGTAATTTTCTTGAACTGAACCTTCTGTATCATGCTCTCACCTATTTTTCATATATAGCAGCACGCTTAGCTGCTATGAGATGTCTTCCGCAGACGGAAGGAGCGAATCTGGAACGGCTTGAAACACAGGTCACGTTCCACAGAACCTACAGGGTCTTCCAGAAGATTCACTTCGGAAACTACCTCAAAGCCCCTCGGCAGCCTGAGTGATGTCATTGTCTCCTGCCCTGTACACTCAAAAGCACGCAGAACAAATCCTTCTCCATCATAGGCAGGCTTGAACGCAGTTATCTGAATTTGCGGGTTGTCGAAGGAGGGCGCCAATTCGCAGTTTTCCCCGTAGAGATAACGTGAACTGAAGCAGCGCGCCTTGGTTTCCATGTCCAGCGGGTCGAATCCGCCTTCATGCGGATAAAACGCATAGGAATAGGAACATGGCTCCTGATCGCTGTGGGTGCATGGATAATCTGTAGAACGCAGCAGATTTATGGACAAGATTCCGCGCTTTGCCATGAATCCATTTTTGGCATTGTTCAGAACTGCCAATCCGCAGCTCTTCTGAGACAGATCCAGCCATTTCTGGCAGCACATTTCAAATTGCGCCGCTTCATGTGCCGTTTCATCGGATGTAGGGCGACCCAAATAGCCATATTGAATGTCGCTATATACCACCGAAGCCCAAATCTGGGGGATTGTCTCAGATCGAAGCATATATCCGGTATTTCGCCAGTCTACATGATGGGTCACATAAATGCAGGGATCATGGCGGTAAAACAAAACTGTCTGATGCAGCTTGGACTCCTTAAATTGATAAGTCTGCTCCAGTACAACAAGGTCTCCGTAGTCTTTTGTGTCCGTCTTTTTCAGAGACATATATCGTTCCGGCTGTTCCCGGTAGTCATCCTCAAAGTCCCACGCATCGCCTGTATCCATAAAGACACGCAGGCGGTTTGCGCTTCCGGCAATTTTCTTTCCCGATCCGGACAGGCAAATATTCTCAAAAGAACCGTCCGGAGCAATATCGAGCGAATAGAAATCGGTTTCAATATGAGAAATGTCGGGACCCGTTCTCGGGTTATTGAAAATGCGGGGAGGGATTTCCTTTTCACGTCCCTCATAGAGCAGGAAACCGTCACCGGCAGGCTGAATTGTAAAGACCGCTTCTTCTGTCGGATTCAGGAGTCGTGCGCCCGGTTGGAAACTCACGCCTACCTCTTGTGCCATTTTCCCCAGTCGTTCCAGCATCTGACGATACATGGCATTGGATTCTTCATATACTCTTCGAATAGACGAGCCCGGTATAACATCGTGGAACTGATACAGCAGGGCTTCTTTCCACAGTGCGTCCAAAGTCTCCTTGTTTCCGTGATTACCGGAAACGGACAGGAATTTTTCAAGGGAGAGCATTTTTTCTTCAAATTCCCGGCTATTATTCTTGCTGTTAGATTGCGAGGTATAGGTTCCCCTGTGCATTTCCAGATACATTTCTCCGTGGTAAATTGGCAAGTCTTCTTCCCGAAGCTGGTCGAAGTATATCTGTGCGCTCCCCATTTTCACCTTCGGCAGGTAGGGAACATTCGATGTCCGCCGGTTCCGTTCCAGCGTAGTCTCCGACGGGCCGCCGCCGCCGTCTCCTACGCCGTATACCATCATAAGCCTGTCTTTAGGGTCACTTTGCTTTATTCCATTCTTTGCATTCAGGAGCGCTTTAGGACCTGCGAGTGAATTGTAATTTCCCTCCGGGGGCATATGCACCAGTATCCTGGTACCATCCACTCCCTCCCAGTAAAAGCTGTTATACGGAAATACCGTCCTGTTGGACCACGATATTTTGATCGTCATAAAGCTGTCCTGACCGGAGAGCTTCAAAATCTGCGGAAATCCGGCAGAATATCCAAAGGCATCCGGCAGCCAGCATGTTTTCACATAATGTCCGAACTCCTCCTGCCAGAATTTCTGGCCATAGAGCATCTGGCGAGCCAGTGACTCTTCTCCGGGCAGATTGGTATCACTTTCCACCCATCCTCCGCCGATGATCTCCATAATTCCGTCTTTTTCCAACTGTTTCAGTTCGTGATACAAGTCGGGATCCTGCTCGCGTACCCACACCAGCTGCTGCGGCTGGGATACAACGAAATGAAAATCCGGGTATTTTCTCGCCAAATCTACAAAATTAGCAAAAGTCCTTCTTGCCTTGCGCTTTGTTTCCCGAATAGGCCAAAGCCACGCAAGATCCAGATGAGCATGACCCACTGCGGTTACATGAACGTTCTCGCATCCCGGAAGCTCAAACAGACTCGTCAGGATTTTCTTTGCCTTGGAATACCATTCCGGATCTTTATAAACAATAAGGTTCTGCGCAGCACGAAGGCCATAGAGAATCCTATTGCGATTTGGATCGTTATCCCCGATAGCATCAAGATAGTCTAACAGCGTATCAAAATCCCAGTAAATATCTTGAATCTGAGGGTTTTTGCGAACGACGCAAGCCGCATTCAGTCGTGCAGCACCCTGATTAAATTCGCCTAGAAGGCTGTTGGATGCCGCATCCAGATACAGTTCGAAGCACCCGTCCGTTGTCAATACATCTTCCAGCTGGTAGTAACGCTTTTCAATTGAGCTGTCAAGAATGCCAAAAACGACAGAACCCGCAGTAAATCCTTTTAATGCGGATCCGTTTGAATTTACCAGCAGCGCTTCCCCATCGTCAGAGAATTCAAGATACAGGTTTCTTCTGTCCATCTCTGCAGGGATTGAGCCGCTGAGGCGGAACCATGCGCAGGCAAAATTCTTTTTTGCCCATATCTCGCCTTTCCGGATCGGCTGAAATGTCAGTCGGGATACCTCAGAAAACGGGATTGGTTCATCAGAGTATGCATAAGAAGCATCCAAATTCAGAACTTTCTCAAAACAGCTGTCCCTCAGTTGGCCGCAGAAAAATTTCTTTACCTTCTGTTCCAGAAGCCGCTCATATTTGTCGCACGGTTCAAACTTTGGTTGGCTTTTCATCATTTTAATTGCTCCTTACCGACCGAATTCGTTCTTCAATCTTCCGTCAAAATATATTAGGGCTATCCATTTTCTTTTTGGAATACAACTTGATTTACCGACCAGACACGGAGTTCTTCAACATCCAGAGGGAAGTTTGAAGTAATCACCTTCGGTTTTCCCTTTTGCAAGGAGAAAAAATTGTCCGAAAAAACAACATCCGGCTTCAGGGGCTGTAAACACACCGATTTTGTAAAAGTATCCGACTCAATGGTAAATTGCTCAGCGTCCAAAGCACAGATGTGGTAATGTGGCTCCCGATACGGAACCATGTCATCTCTGCAAGGCTGCTGGTAGTTCTCAGAAAGTAAATTCCCCTGCATATCCAGAAGCGCAACATACACGAGTCTCTCTTGTCTGTCCTTTTCCGTATCGTCGCCGAAGGGCTTGCAAATCTCAAGCACATCCCTACAGGAAGCACCGGGAATCGTTCCATTCAATGCCTGTTCATACAAAATACGCCCGTCCAGATTCTGGAGCTGGTAAATCAGCCGATATTCCACATTCTCCAGCGAGTCGTTGGAAACGCTGACCGTCAGGTTTTCCACATCTCCGCTCAGGCTTACCAGGCAGGGAGCAAAGAAGCGCTTGGATGCATAATGCAGAGCTTTGAGGCCATGGTCATAGTCAACACTGCTCCAGGAAATAGCCGGCCAGCAATCGTTCAACTGCCAATACAGGATTCCGTTGCAGCGTGCCTTGTTTCTGCGCAGATGCTCCGTACATATTTTAATTGCATCCGCCTGAACCAACTGGGACAGCTGAACCATATCTTCAAATTTTTCAGGAATGCCATAGCACTGGCTCACATACCGCTCGATTCGAGCATTACTGCCAGGCTGTTTTTGGTGGTGGCACATTACCGCACTCTGGGAGGTCAGCTCCTCATTCTTCGCAAAGCTGCGAAGCTCTGAGAGCATGGGAAACGCTTGATGACCAACCTCGGAGAGCATACGCGGATAGATCAGCTTATACTCCTCGATCGGCCGCTCAAAGCACCAGATCCCCCAGTAGTGTGTATCATAATTTTCACAGTCGTTCTGGTGTTGAAAGATTTCCACGGACCGAGGGGAGGTTCGTTGGAAATGCGTTGATGTCAGGGTTTTCATCAATGGCGTCAGCACTTCCAAGCTCATGAGCCGGTAGCTTTCCATCCGCTCCGGTTCGTGTCCGTTCACGCCATCTTCGCACTCGTTGTCGCCGGCAATCAGAAACACGGATGCGTGATGCCGGAATCGCTTCACCGCATCAATGGTTTCCGCAATAATCAGATTTCGGAAATCTGTATCATAGATGTTGTAAACAGAACATGCGAACATCAGATCCTGCCACACCAGCAGTCCGTTTTCATCGCACCAATCGTAGAAGGAGTCATCCGGGTAATAGCCGCCGCCCCATATGCGAATGCAGTTGTGATTAAAATTTTTGGCCAGTTCCAGCAATTTTGCAGTGCGTCCCGGAGTTACCCTGGAGAGGATATTGTCCTCTGGAATATAGCAGGAGCCTTTAAGGAAAACCCGGCACCCGTTAATGGACACGCAAAAATTTGTCCCATACGCATCTGCGTCATTGTCGATGACAACTTCCCTCAGGCCAATACGGAACGACTCGCACAGGCGCTCCATATTATCTGCCTCCACAATAATATCCAGTCGATAAAGGACAGGATCACCAAACCCGGCAGGATACCACCGCTTTGGGCTGGGAACATGGAAAGAAAAGGAGCCATGCATTTCCAATGGACACGTTTGCGCAACTCGGAAATGATCTTCCGGCAACGATAGCTCCACGGTCATTCTGCCATTCGTATGGAGAACCATAGAAGTATCCACATCCACCTGTGCCGAGCCATCCGGAAGGAATGTCACCTCATGCCGAAAGCTATCAAGGTAGCCAATTGCTGTAGATAGAATATAAATATCCCGAAAGATACCCATGTCCCCAAGATTGGGGCCCCAGTCCCATCCAAACATATAATGTGCTTTGCGAATGCAGGGGCCTTTCGGTTCTGTCAGTCCGTAAGATGCAAAGAGTCCTCCGTCGTTATATTCCCGAATATAACGGTAGGGTGAGGTAAAAGAAATTGAAATAACGTTTTGTTCCGACAGGATATGATTATCCAGCAAAACACGCTGACGCAAATGCATATCCCGGCATGTCGTCACGAAAACACCGTTAATGGCAATCTCAGCCACTGTATCAATACCATTCAGGAAGAGGTAGTTCACGTTTTTCCGCTGCTCATCCGTCATGGAGAATGTTCGAGTAAAGGTATAGTCTTCATAGAGGCAGGCACGAGCCTCGGCTTCGCACGTACCCCAGAAAGGGTCTGGAATCAGATTATGCGCCAAAAGTGTACTCAGTACAGAGCCCGGCACTTGTGCCTCGAGATCATGATAATGGGGAGAATTCATAAGCCAAATGCCATTCAGGTCAACTCTCATTGAAAATTCTCTCCTTTGCTGCAATAGCAAAATGTGTCTGCCGACGGCAGGCATCAAATCCTGCCGTCGGTTTTCTCACGTTAGAATTCAGGAAGCGGCGCACCTTCGCCGCCACCGCGGGTTCCGAAAATAGCGGTGTAAGTCTTAAATGTATCGCGTACATTTGCGATTTCTTCTTCACTGTAACTATCGGGATATGCAACGCCTTTCAGGTAAAGGATGGTCATGTAATCCTTCATAATGCGATAGTTCAGTTCTTCATAAAGCTCAGGGTTATCAGCCTCGTAATGTGCAATAGAATCAAACGCATTCTGATACAGCGCATCCAACTGCTGGACAAAGGCGCGAGGATACAGCTCAGTAACAACCGGGAATGCTCTGATTGTTCCCATGCCATTATCAATAGCCGTCGCATAGTACGCACTTTGATCAAGAATGCGGTCATAAATCTCCTGCATACTGTCTGCGGCGTCTTTGTAATAGTTCCGGATAAAATCTGCCGCAAGCTCACGATAGCTTCGATTTACATCCCACATCAGATTAGCCGTAACATATGCTTTCAGATCCTGGAATCCGGGAACATTCACCGTATCCGATACGCCCTGATCCAACACATACTCCACCCCAGCGTCTACAAAAGTCTGAAGCATACTTTGTGTTGTTCCATCGTTGTAGAAGCCTAGATAATAGTTGTAAATGTTCAGATCATATATATACACATAAATCTGTCCATCGCATACGCTTTTCCAGCCCGCCAACTCCGTGCTGATATCCTGATTAATCGGCGAACTGATAGGGAACGCATAGTTGCCATTCACTGGTGCATACCAGATGTACACGTTTTCGTGAGGAACGACACGGTCGCTGTAGGGTTCGTACCCATCTTGTGTCTGCTTTACAGGGGGAGCTTGCGTGAACAGATAAGCATACAGGACGAACTGAACATCCCGATCCGGTTGATAGGCATCAAGCCACAGCTTCACTTGATCAACAACCTCGTTGAAGAAGTCAATCTGCAGACCAGAGTACGTACCACCGTATTCCTGCATTGCGTCCAAGCACCCCTGACAAGTGCAGGGGTTGGAATTATCATGCTGCCCAAACATAAAAATATTGGAATCGGGATTCATCTGCAGGTACAGGAGCATTTTACTGACAACAACGGAAATCAGCTCTTTTCTGCTTTCCGCGCTGCCTCCCGCAGTCCAGCAAAGCTGGTTCGAATTCCGTGCCGGTGCCGCTTCATAAGGATCCACGAACCATTCCGGATGGCTCTGCCCGTAGGCCACGCCATCCGTCCCTATCTCAGACGGATGGACGAAAGCCATCAGCTGGCTGTGTCCATTGGTCGTATGGTCCCAAGTCGAGCCTTTCGAGAAATTGATATACCGGAATCGGTCATTCACCAGATCATGCCCATAAATAAACTGGGTAGAATGCGTTCTCATCTCAATACTCGGATGAATAAACTGTGGTTCATAGTTCCAGAGCTGTACACTCTGACTCTCCGTCACATGAATCTCGGTCTCACTGTAAAACGTGTAATCGACCAAGTTATGGAGTAGATCATACACGCCATATAGGGAGCCCTCGCCCTGATAAGAAGTGCCTCCGGCAATGTAGATGTTGTTGTCTTTGCTTCCGGCGAAATAGGAGGACTGCTTTCCCTTCAGAGATTCAAACGCTTCCTCCGGAAATGCCGTCTTTAACTGCTGCGTGTTGCCAATAGAAATATATTTCGCGTTAGCAGGAACAGCATACTCTGTAACAATTTGAAGCGTACAGCCCGCTGCCATTTCTATCATGGTGTTGAATTCTTCCGCCGCAAACGTCTCTTTTGCCAGCGCACTTGCGGGAAGAACCAAAACATAGTTGGTACTCCCATCCTCGATCAGGTAAGTCCCTTCAACAACTGTCCCCAAAAGCTCAGCGTCGCTCTTTTGCCTATCTGCAGATTGCTGGTTTTCAGTCGATGGTTTGGAACACCCCGTAAACAAGCAGCCAACCAGCAGGGCAACTGCCAGAGAAGCACAAATCAATCGTTTTTTCATGCATTCTCTCCCCTATCTCACTGTGAACGGCAATTCCACTACCGTCCGGTTGTACATATCGTCATAGGCGATAAATCTAAGAATATAGTTTCCAATCTGCTCTGCATGGAAGCTATTGTCGCTCACACCGAAGGAAGCCGGGTATACATCCCTGTTGCAAATGTAGCTTGTAACATTTCCATTGTCGTCATGGAGCAGGAACGACCGTTCAGAATTGGGAAGAAGCAGAATCACGTCCACATTGGCAAAATTCTGGTTGTCTGTGACTGTATACGAAGGAATTGAAATCTCCGCGCCAGGCTTGTATTCCGTCTTTACCAAAGGAGAAACCGTCAGTTCTGGAGCTACATCATCCCCTACGTTTACAGTTCTTGTAAATTCTGTGGAATTTGCCGCAGTATCCGATGCGCGAATGGTAATTTTATACTTTCCGTATTCGTCAATGGCAAATGGCTGGAACCCTTCGCCGTCTCCCTGATACAGCGTCTTCCCGCTTGGGGACTGCACGGATACAGAGCTTTCGGCAATTTCGCTGAACACATCATAGACCGCATAGGATGGAAGTATGAAGGTGTCTCCTACACGCTGGCTGGTCACCAGCTGAGAGGTCAAGCTAATCACAGGCTCTGTCTGATCCTTTGCCTCACCATCCCGCGTGCCCAACGGTTGATTCATCAAACGCTTAAAGCAAACGGCACTATTCCCTTTTGTGTTCTCAAAGCCAACCGTCAGATAAACACCTCCGGAAAAGCCGTCGAAAGCATTCCCCAGGTCATCTGACTCGCAGGTAAACAACGTAGAATCTGTAGATGTATCCTGGAATCTGCGGCTGTAGTTGTTGTACTTCAGCAAAACCATGGAATCGGATACAACGCCTTCTGTGCGCTGACTGCCAAAGGTAGCAGAGCGATCTTCTGGGTTTAGCTTCAAGGTAAGGGAAACTTCCGAATTGGCAGCATCGGTTAGTGTCAAGGTTAAAGCACCAAGCTTTTCCGCATTCTGGAATTCCAGATTCATAACCAGCGCAGCCGCACTTAGGGGACGCAAGAAAGTTGCAGAACCATCTTTTGTTGCTGAAAGGATCATGCCTTCCTCTGTCTCCACAGTCTTTACAGATCGATCTCTGCTATAGAAAAGTGCGCTTCGCGCTGTACAATCAACAACTGGATAGGAAACTGTTTTTACACTGCCATCCTGCAGCTTGATTCCAACCTCCATTGACGTACCATCTGCTACGACAGTGGAGCAAGTTTCCCCATTAACAGAAACAATATCCCCGCCGCCATAGCCCAGTTCTGCCGCGCTGTAGGAAAAACCCGCCGCAAGCGCCGGTGGTGTCGTCTTTTCTGCTTCCTGGGCATCCACATGAACCACAGCAAAGCTGCACAGCATCAGCAAGCTGAGCAATGTCGTTATTATTTTTTGTTTCATCATCAGCCTTTGATACCTCCAATGTAAACACCGCCGCGCAGACGCTTATTGAAAACCGCAAACACAATCAGAATCGGCAGCGTCATCAGGAATGCACCGGCTACCTGTACCGGAGTCTGGGAGGTAACTCCCGCTCCCATGGGCGTGTTCATAAAATAAAACACGCCATAGGTCGCAACCGGATAGGATGGTAAATACAAAATTGCCGTCTTATAGTCATTCCAGTAGGTAATGAAGTTCAGCAGGAACACAGTGACCATCATGTTCACTCCCTGAGGGAATATGATGCGAACCATGATGTTCAAATTTGAAGCGCCGTCAATTTTTGCCGCTTCGGTGTATTCCTTAGGGATTGCCTTAAACATGGCAACAAACGTCAGGAAATAAGCCCCCAGAAAATTAAATTTCAGGATGACCATTCCAATCCAGCTGTCATAGATGCCCAGATTCTGAAGCATCCGCAGCTCAGAAGCCATTGCACCAACAATCGGAATGCACATAGTGATCACAACAAAATTGAAAATCACTTTGGAGAACCGGAAATCAAAGCGGGCGACCAAATAACTGACCACCGAGGTCACCAGCACCCAGGATGCAGAACAAATCAGCGAATAGCACAGCGAATGAATATACATGCCAATTATGTTGTACGTAATTGACGTTGTCGTCGCCGTAATATTCATATATTGCCGGGCGAGCTGATAGTTCTCCGCCGTCAAGGCGAAGCTGGGGCCATTTTTGAATATCCGATCTACATAGAAATTGTAATAGTCATTAAAATCTGTAAAGGAGGTCAGCAGCGACCATACCAGCGGAGCCAGAAGCCCCACCACGTAAAGCACCAGCAGTGCGGCTGTTACGATACTCAGAGCATCCGGTTTTTGATTTCTTTGCTGCAGCCGCATCTTAATCTTCCCCCTTATCGAGCAGTTTACGAACCACCGTGACCAGCGGTATCAAGATTACGGAACAAATCAGTCCAAGGAAAGCAGAGTAGCAATAACCCGTTTTTCCGTTCGCATAGACCAATGTGTACAGGAAGTAGCCGACCGTTTTTTCCTCCGGCATTGCCGCCCAACTCAAGAAGTTAAACACGTTGTTGTCATTGCTGAAAAATCCTGCCAGCCCTGTAACGATGAAAACAGTCACCGCTGGCATGATATTGGGGAGGATCAAATGCCAAAATTCCTGCCACGGCGTAGTGCCGTCAATTTTACCCGCCTCAATGATCGCAGCATCTACTCGATCCATGGTCGCAGAATAAATCAGAACCTGACCGCCGAAGCTGATCCAAATGGTAAAAAGTGTGATCAGTACAAATCGCAGGCCGCCGCTGCTGGTAACGAAGGGATTGTCTACTTCCACCTGGAACAGGTAGCTTAGCCATGCAGGCAGTCCCAGACCTACGGAATTTTTGTACAAAACCGTCAGCAAAATCCCCGGAATCACGCAGGGCAGGAACAGCATGAAGCGGAAAAAGGTATGGCCAAACCGTTTTCTGTAGATGTGATAGGAGAAGAACACCGCCAGAACCGTTCCGGAGAGGGTCGTAAACAGATAGACCCATACAGAGTTTTTGACCATTGTCCAGAAGCCGGGCGTGACCACATCCAGTTTGAATCGGCTCCAGTTATTCTGGACGTCCCATATGAACGTATCAGAGAATGCATCATAGCGCTGAAACGCCATCAAAATAGACTGAAAATTCACACCGAAATAGAACACCAGTATCTGCGCAAGGGGGAGCGCCAGCAGCAAGCCGTAAAATAACAGGTCTCCCTTGTCCCTATGGCGTTTTCTAATTCCTCTCGGTTCTGTTTGATTCATGAATTACTTCCTCATATAAAGAGAGCGGAGATCGTCGATCAAAGCACCGCATCCCAGCGCATCTCAAAGTATTTCTTCTGTCCGTTAAAGTAGGCTTCCGAGCTTGCGTCTTCTACTTCCATAAAGTACAGCCACGGATTGCGGTATTCGTAACCGTTCACATCCGTCAGCCAAGCCCATCCATAGGACCAGAACAGCTGGGGATTGTTCAGCGCCCCCAGTTCATTGGCATATGGATAGAGAATATCGCTTTCTTTCTTCAGCGTCAGCAGGGACTTACCATAGGTTGTCATCTTGCTCTGATCCTCTGCAGTCACAGTATAGGAAAGGGGCCGGGTGATGTTCACTTCCGCAGTAAAATGAGACAGTTCGTCATTGGTATGCAGGAAGCGAAGGAACTCCAGTGCCAGAGGCTTGTTATCCGATGCGCTTGCGACAAAGCCATAGGAGCCGGACTGAGACAGCCACGCAGCCTTTTGACCAATTTTTTCTTCCGTAGCATGGGGCTTGGGCATAACCGCATAATTATGGCGCTCAAGGCCATTATCCGCCAGATCGTTAAATGCGTCCTTCGCCTCATTCTCCCACCAGGAGCCTTCCAAAATCATCGCAATGGGCTGATCATTGGCGATACCACCACGAACGAAGCTCTTCTGTGCATTGATATGGGTGTCAATGATCTTGAAGTTATCCTTCTTGCTGAGCACGTTCTCCACAAACTTCAGCGTGTAATACCGGCCAGCCTGCTGCTGCAGTTCATAGCCATTTTCGAAGGTGATTTGCGTGTCGGGAAGTTTCTTAACATTCCCATCCTCGTCCACCTGAATCAGATCAGTGGCCACTCCATCGAAGGTATAGTTCAGATTCATCTGTTCCTTGCCTTCATAGTTGGCATAATACTCATAGAGGAAGTTCGCCACATAATCAGTGGCATTGGCTGCGCAGACAAAAGGAAGCACACCGGCATCCTTGATCCGGGTCAGCAGCTTTTCAAAGTCGGCAAATGTCGCAGGCAACCCGTCATCAGAGGTTCCCTGAACACCGTCCGGGCCGGCAGTCAAGGAACCGGACGCATTCGTCCAGCCGCCATCCGCAGCCATATAGAAAGACTTTGCATCCCACAAATCCAGATCGTAGGAGAAATTATAGAACGTCTCATAGAACGGAATCGCGTAATAGTTGCCGTCTGCTGCCAGAAGATATTCCTGCATAACAGGGTCAATCTTATTGAGAACGGTTTCCTCTTCGCCATACTCGCTGAGAGGCGTCGAGATGATATCCGTAACCGGCTCCATCTGTTTGTTGTTGGTCATGGCATAATAGTCAACACCCTCAACGAAATACACGTCGTGAGTCAGAGGGGTGAAAGCCATGCCCGATCCGTCAAAACTACGGCTGGCAATGATGCTGATGTCGCATCCGACTTTTCCCTCTTCAAAGGACTTATCCTTGTAGAGTTCTTCAAAACGCTCCGCAGCATCTTCCAGCCACTTGCTTCCGAGGCCGCCGTCCCACGTGGCAACCGTAATCTGGGACTTGTTGGAATTGTCCTCGGTAGCCTGCGTGTTCTGCGCTGCCGGCTCAGTGTTTTGTACGGTGCCTATACTGCCGCAACCGGTAAGTACTCCTGCAAGCATCACTGCCGCCAAAACCATCGCAATCAATTTCTTTGTCATATGTTCCTCCATTTCATGTCTTGGGCACTTGCATTTTTCTCAATCTGCGCACCATTTAAAATGCACTATTTTAAATGCGATCCGGAAAGAAGTAAACCACGTATCAGTTCGTTGTCTCCATCGGCTCAATACCGGCGGGAGGTGTTGCAGAAATGATGACGCTGTCCACTCCCTTCAGAGAGAAGTAGGTAGGCTCAAAGTGAATGCTCCAGCCGTTGTCATTCAGAAATTCACCAAAAATCAAAACCGTATCACCCGACTGCAACGGTGCCAGGTCTCCCAGCAGCCAGTTATCCAGCACCAGGAACCATTGGGTATTGTCGAATTTCAGTACACGGCCATCAATTTGATGAGCCACTCCATCCCGGTACAGCGTAACGCCCTCAAAGCCGTAGGGTTCATAACGTACAGACCATGTGGTATCCACAGGAATTTCGTTTGTCCAAAGGCTGAAATAAATGCCCTCGCCGCCAGGTTCTCCCTCGCCGCTCTTCATCCAGCCCAATTCATGCTTGTTCACAGTGCCAGCCTCCACCATGTGCGGCTCCGCCTGTGTCGGGAGAGTTGCGGGCATTGGAATGCTCTGGGCAACCGTCTCAGAAGCTTCCGTCGCAACCGTGGGACTTGTTTTCTGTGCGCCGCAGCCAAACAGAAGCGCAGCAGACAGCGCAACCGAAAGCGCGAATGCCATTTTTCTTTTCATTGTGTTTCCTCCTCTGCGTGTTTCTATCATCCGGGGCGTCTCTCCCCAGCTTTTGTCTTATTATACAAATTTATTTACTTGAAGTCTACTATTCTTGGCATCAAACTGGTACTGTGGTTCCAGAATCCGTACAGAAATCAAATGTCTTTTCCCTCTGCATTGTTCATTTTGCCAGAGCATCAGCCTTTCAAATAACCGCGAGAATATTCTAACCCTACTATTGGTCTCTTCCCGGTGTAGTACAATTACTCACCCGCACGTAATTCCGCAATCCATTTATCTGTCATATACTGATAAAATGCCATTTTGGGGTGTACCCCGTCCGCCAGCCACCACTGGGCAGGTGCCGTACGCGACAGCTCATCCAAGTCTTGTTGAAGCGGAATGAACGTCAGATTATACTCTTCTGCCAGTTCCCGGACGATCCGCGCGCGATCTTCCACACGAGCCCGGAACACATCGTAAAACTTTTCTGTCGCCCATCCTTTTTCAGCAAAAGGCTCCATCAGAAAAATCTTGGTTTCCGGCAAAGCATCACGCAGCTCCGACAGCATCATGTGATAAATTGTGCGGAACTTTTCGGGCGAACTGTCCATCTTGGCTTCCAGCGGGTGCCATACATCATTCACCCCCACCAGAATGCTCAGGATGTCCGGCTTTGCAGCAATCACATCTCTCTCAAGCCGAGCATAGAGATCGGCCACCCTGTCCCCGCTGGTACCTCTGTTCAATACTTTATAGGCTTCTCTAATCCGAGCCGGGAATCCACCAGAAGCGGGAAGCCAAAGCCCAAGCTGTTCCAGTCCTTGTAGTCTCGGCCGCAATCTGTGATCGAGTCTCCAAAAAACATAATCGTCTTCATATTTTTCCTCCTATATGATCATGTTGTTCCTCTCAGCGCCACGTTCGTTGGTACTTCAATTTCACCTTTGCAGGGTCTCAACTGTGACACATTATAGCATAACACGTCAAACTTTTCTAGAAACGTCCGAAATAAACTGGTACTGTGGTATCATTTCATCTGTACAACATCCATAAAATGTGTTATACTAAAAACATACTTTGATAGGGAGGCTTGCTAATGGACTCTTCCATTTACAAAAAGATTACGGACTACTTATTAAAAATCATCAGCAGAAATGCAGGAATCCCTAACTACAAACTGCCCAGTGAACGGATGCTTGCTGCCACTTTTGACACTAGCCGAAAGCCCGTCCGGCACGCATATGAGCAGCTGATTGAGCGTGGCTATGTTACCAACGTCCATGGCAGCGGCTACTACATCAGTGAAGATGTAAAGGTTGACGAAATGGCCGCGCATTTTCATAAAACTGTCAAGATTTCTCTGGTGGTTCCCTCAATAGTCTCGCGATACTCCCATGCCGTCCTGTCCGGTGTCAACGACTTCTGCAGTGAGAAGCATATGGAATATACCATTCACATCAGCGACAACTCTCTGGAGAAAGAATCCGAGCTGATCCGCGCGCTCCCACAGTCCGGCATCATGGGAATCATCCTCTTCCCATCTGATAATGAGCTGGCTGACCGTACTGATATCATCAAGTTGATCGTTCGCAAATATCCGTTTGTATTGGTTGACCGGCAGCTTCCAAATGTACACACATCTTTCGTTGCGACGGACGATCATCAGGCAATGGTGGATGTTGTACAATTTCTCTATCAGAAGCACTATAAATACCCTGTGTACGCAACGCCATCCGCGAACTTGGCCTCCTCTTTGGAATTTCGTATGAACGGCTATAGCCACGGCCTGCTGAAATACTACAAGATGGCAACCCCAAGGAATCTGCTCAAGCTGGAAGGGACCCAGGCTCAGCAGGAAGCAATCATGATAGAATATTTGAAAAAATACCCAGACACAGACGTAATCGTCGTATCTGGCGTGCAGCGTACGCCGGTTATTTCTGCGCTCCAGAAAACCGGTCTGTCACATATCCGCCTGATGATTTTTGACGACGAACTGTCTCACGCAGAGCGGGACAGTTTGAACCCCTATATCATTCAGCAGGATGGCTATCGCATTGGCTACCTCGCTGCAGAAATCCTGTACAACCACATTTGGGGAGACCGCCGTCCGGTGATTCGCCGTCTTCCTATTACAATTCTGGATGCAGACAACGATGTCCCCGTATCCGATAGCCAGATCAGTTCTTTGGAGTAGAAAGATAATTGATGAATGTTGTAGAATTTACCCATTTTTCCTGCTACTACAAAAGGAAAAAATGAACTGACAAAAGCGCTGGATGATCTTAGCTTTTCCGTTGCTGAGGGAGAGCTTTTTGTAGTCGTCGGTGAGTCCGGGTGTGGAAAGACCACGCTTCTCAAGTCCGTTATGGGACTCAGCGAGTATCTGGAAGGGGAACTGATAGTCGATGGTACCTCTGTCGATTCTCTGGACATACGGCACAGCAATATCGGATACGTCAGTCAGGAGGCAGCGCTTTACCCCCACCTGACTGTGTATGAGAATATTGCTTTTCCTCTCCGCAGCATACATACGGCTCAGGAAGAAGTAGATCGCCGGGTAAAAGACATCGCGCAAATTCTGGATGTTACATGGCTTCTGACCCGCAAGCCGCGCCAGCTGTCCTGGGGACAGCGTCAGAGAATCGCCATCGCCCGGGCGCTTATTAAGAATCCGTCCATATTGCTGCTGGACGGGGAGCCGTTTTCCAATGCCGATCCAAAGCTGCGTACAGAATTGCGTTGTCTTCTTCGCAGCATCCACCAGCAGCTTCAGACCACAATGCTCTTTGTCACTCATGATCTGGGCGAAGCCTTTTCTCTTGCAGACCGTATGCTCGTTCTGGAGCAGGGGCATATAGCGGATATTGGTTCTCCTGTGGAATTGCTACGAAATCATCGCAGTGCTTTGCTGGAGGATTATCTGAAATGACACAAAATTTACTTGGCATGTCCCCCACGGCGTACCAGCAGATGCTTTTCCGACGGGTGTTTATGTGCGTTTGCTCCATTCTATTTACCCTGTGCCTGAACCTGTTTTTTCTATCCTTCTTTGATAAATGGAATCGTCAGTTACTTTTCTTTCTCAATGTGGTAACAGACGTTCTTTGCGGATGTTGCCTGATTGCCTATGTCGAGCTGCGCATTCTCCCACAGAAGAAGCTGCTTCGCCTGACGAAACATCGGTTTTCCATCTATTATGGCACTGTCCAGTCTGTTTCCGGCGTATCCAGTCGCTACATGGATCTGGACTGTCTGGAAGTCCAGGTGGATGAGCGACGTTTGTACGTCCCTGTCGGAACAATCTTGCTTACCAGCGGGAACACCTACCGGTTTCATCTTGTTTCCCACATTATTACGGAGGTAGAAGCATGAGGCGTCATCTGCAATATAACTGGTGGAAATATCTTCTCGTGGTACTCCTTCCCATAATCATCTGGTTAGCTGTCTTTGCGCAAATGGCAAAGCCTGCCAGTAATGCACGCCTTCGTGTCCTGTACGTCGGCGATGGATTGGATCCCTCGGGATTTCAGCAGGAGCTTACGCTCCAGCTTTCCGAACTGAGTACACAGGTACTTCAAGAAATCGCAGTCACACAGGTTTCCCCAGTCGGGATATCCTATACGGAGTATCTCACCGCTCGCTGTTTTGACTATGATCTTTTGATTTTATCTCCAGATTGGTGTCCAGAGGGCATTGGCCAAGCCGTTTTTTCCGGAATTCCGCCGGCTCTTTTGGACTCTTTTCCGTCATCAGGCGTCTACACCGAAGTAGTGGAGAAATCAGATTTGCCTTACGCCTTTGTCCTGCCGGAGACAAGTCCATTTTATTCTTTCAGTTCCGATAAAGGGAGACCTTGTCTGCTCTTCCCCAGTCCGGAATCTGTGAACCTGGATGGGAAAAACGAGAAAGGTAATCTTGGCGATGATGCTGCACTTCAAGCAATGCGGTACTTATTGGGGGTGAATCCATGAGGAAGAAACGAACCGTTTATCCGAAGGATTATTCTCGGGATATGCTGCCGCACAGCCGAAAAGAGATCTTTTTTGATGTTGTCAAACTGCAATGGCGAACATTGATAGGCTGTGGTATGGTGCTGCTGTTGTTTTACCTTCCGCTGCTGCTTTCCTGCGTCGTAAAAGATCTATACCAGATGCAGTTTTTTTCGGAATTGGATGCCACACAGCAAAAAGCAGCTGGGTCTGGTCAAGCATTGATATACTGGGAGTTTTTCCGGTGTCTGTTAAACATTCCCCTGCAAATGCTTTTCTGTTTGGGGCTTTCCGGCATTTTACGTGTCATACGGCAATTTGCATGGGGCGAAAATGTATATTTTCCAACCGATTTCGCAAAAGGAATAAAAGATAACGGCAAGCAGATGTCTCTTTTGGGGTTCTTATTTGGCATCATTTGGGCATTGTGCTTTTCTCTTTTTTTCTTTTCAACGCTTTTCCAGTCCTCCATTCTGGCCTCCATTGCTTTTATCCCCATTATACTTAGTGCTGTTTTTGTTTTGCCCGTGTTCGCAGTATGTATGATTATGATCCCCGTCTACACAAACACGTTTTTCCAGAACCTGAAAAATTCAGTGTATCTGTTCCTTCGCAATCCCATGAAAACAATTGTCGCATTGCTTGCTTTTCTTATCCCCTGCATTCCTTCTCTAATTCCAAATTTCAAGTGTCACCTGTTTGGTTCCATTGCTGCCATCATCTTGATGCCCTTCGCATTGCTCGGACGGAGTCTGTTTTGCTACAACCAATTTGACAAACATCTGAACCAAGAAATATGCCCAGAGCTGGTAGGTCGAGGCATTTTCTTCCAATAATGTACCTACCACTCGTTATGGAACCACCTTTCCAAAATATGGTGCCGACAGCATATTTTATTGCGAAACGGAATAAGCTTTACGTTAGCCGTAATAAATTCATAGACTACCTTTTCAATACATTCCCCGTCCACGCCCTGACAAAGAAAGCCGTGGCCGGGAAAGGGGCATCCCTCGCACAATGGGGACGCTGTACAGATGGGCTTCTCCGTCTGAGCGGGAGGGCCTGTATGGGAACGGTATTCCGGTCTGGTTCGTTTGAGTTTGGAACTTCCATTGTTCGGATTCTTCAATTTTAACCTCCATTTCCTCCAGTGCCCTTTTTGAGGCACAGGATAGTGTTCTAAGAAAACAAAAAAGCCGTCCTCCCAAAACAGGAGAACGGCTGGAAAAGGGCGCCGAAAGGTAAGCGCC
>ERZ779922.539-NODE-539-length-32317-cov-4.777819_pt1 | contig 32317 bp, 19 predicted proteins | sample MGYA00511544_ERZ779922 | MGnify/ENA primary metagenome ERZ779922 (study PRJEB29588, sample SAMEA2154516) | human gut metagenome | biome: human gut; feature: human-associated habitat; material: faeces | place: Denmark | collected 2008/2010 ... | reverse complement strand
ACGGTGATGTTTCTGCAGATGTGGAGCACAATCACCGGTATGGAATGCGATTTCGAATCATACCGGCCGGAAATCTATCACGAGGAAGCGTTTAAAAAAGACGGTTTTGTGCAGCCGTACGGCGATTCCCCGCTGGATGGAGAGACAGTAGGCGAGCATGTTTATCTGAACATTATTTCACAGGCGAAAAAATATCTTTATATTTTTAATAATCAAAGAAAATAGATCTTACTTTTGTTAGCTTTTAGAATACAGACAAAACTATCATGAAACAAATATTATTTTCATTTACAATCACCTGTCTTTTAGCCCTACTCGGTTGTCAATCGAAATCTACGATCACTTTTACCAAAAATGTCTACACGCCGCAGTACGCCAAAGGATTCGACATCATGGGTGCGGATAATACGGAAAGTACGATCATTCACGTACGAAATCCTTGGCAGGGGGCAAAAGACGTGGAGATGTCCTACTTCGTATCCCGAAACGGGGAGCAAGCCCCGAAAGATTTTGACGGAGTTGTCATCCCCGCGGGAGCAAAACGGATCGTGTGCATGTCATCATCTTATATCGCCATGTTGGATGCCATAAACCAAGTGGAACGAGTGGTGGGAGTTTCCGGCATTCATTTTATCACAAACCCGTATATCAACGAGCATAAAAAGACGATTAAAGATATGGGGGCAGAAATTAACTACGAGTTACTCGTGGGATTAAACCCGGACCTTGTACTTCTTTACGGGATTGGAGACGCACAAACCACGGTTACCGATAAACTGAAAGAATTGAACATTCCTTACATGTACGTGGCCGAATACCTAGAAGAATCGCCATTAGGGAAAGCCGAATGGCTGGTTGCCCTCTCCGAACTGACAGACAGCCGTGACAAAGGCATCGAAGTATTCAGTGAAATCCCCAAACGCTATCAGGCACTGAAAGACCTTACCGCATCCGTAGAGCATCACCCTACCGTGATGTTCAACACCCCGTGGAACGACAGCTGGGTGATGCCTTCCACCCAGAGCTATATGGCACAACTGGTCACTGACGCAGGAGCCGACTATATATATAAGGAGAACACCTCCAACAGCTCCGCCCCCATCGGCCTGGAAACTGCCTACGGACTGATACAAAAAGCAGACTATTGGATCAATGTAGGCACGGCATCCACACTGGACGAACTGAAAAACATGAATCCCAAGTTTGCCGATGCCAAATCTGTCCGTGATAAAACAGTTTATAACAACAACCTGCGGATAACCGCCACAGGAGGCAATGACTACTGGGAATCGGCAGTCGTACGTCCGGACGTCGTATTGCGTGATCTGATTCATATCTTTCATCCCGAACTTGTATCCGACTCAACCTACTATTACAGACATCTAGAATGAAGCAACCTCGTAGACACACCACTCTTTTATTCATCACTTTGGGAATAATCGCCGTAGTCTTATTATTAATAGATATGGCGACAGGGGACACTTATATCCCCATCCCCAAAGTATGGGCCGTACTGACGGGAGGCGAATGCGACGAGATGACACGCAACATCCTTCTCTCCATCCGCTTTATCCGGGTAGTAGTAGCAGGGTTGATAGGTATCGCCTTGTCGGTCAGCGGCCTGCAAATGCAGACCGTTTTCCAGAACCCGCTGGCAGACCCTTATCTGCTGGGAGTCAGTTCCGGTGCGGGACTCGGAGTGGCGTTGTTTATATTAGGTGCCCCGTTGCTAGGCTGGGCAGATTTCCCACTTTTGCAATCCGCCGGCATCGTAGGTTCGGGCTGGATAGGGACCGCCGTCATCTTGCTGGGCGTAGCCATCATCAGCCGGAAAGTAAAGAATATACTGGGCGTACTGATCATGGGAGTCATGATAGGCTACGTAGCGGGAGCCATCATCCAGATATTGCAGTATCTAAGTTCGGCGGAACAACTGAAAATGTTCACCCTGTGGTCAATGGGATCGCTCAGCCACATCACAGCCGGACAGCTGTCTATCATGATACCGGTTGTGTGCATAGGTCTGCTGCTCTCCGTAGCCTGCATCAAGTCACTGAACCTGCTCTTGCTTGGCGAAAACTACGCACGCACGATGGGCATGAGCATCAAACGCTCGCGGACGCTTGTCTTCATCTCTACAGCACTGCTGACAGGAACAGTCACCGCCTTTTGCGGCCCCGTAGGATTCATCGGACTGGCAGTGCCGCACATCACCCGGCTGCTGTTTGATAACGCCGACCACCGGATACTGATGCCGGGCACCATGCTGACAGGACTTATCGCCATGCTGATATGCGACATCATCGCCAAGAAATTCCTGCTGCCGGTGAATTGTATCACCGCACTGCTGGGAGTTCCGGTTATTTTATGGGTAATAGGTAAAAACTTGCGTATATTCAAATGATTCAACTCAAAGACCTGACACTGGGATACGAACAGCGTACGCTGCTGGAAAAAGTCTCCGCCCACATCACGGGAGGACAACTCGTCGCACTGCTCGGCAGAAACGGCACAGGAAAAAGTACACTGCTGCGTGCCGTCATGGGACTGGAAAAGCCCCAAAACGGAGAGATTATCCTGCACGGGAATAACATCGCTTCACTGAAACCGGAAGAACTGGCACGGAACATCAGCTTCGTCACCACCGACAAAGTGCGCATTGCCAACCTGCGATGCAGAGACGTCGTCGCACTGGGACGTGCTCCCTATACCAACTGGCTCGGTCAGCTGCAAGGAGAAGACAAGGAGAAGGTGGACAACGCCATGCACCTGGTAGGCATGGACAGTTATGCGGAAAAGACGATGGACAAAATGTCCGACGGAGAATGCCAACGCATCATGATAGCCCGTGCCCTTGCACAGGACACTCCTGTCATCCTGCTCGACGAACCTACCGCCTTCCTTGACTTGCCCAACCGCTACGAACTCTGTCTGCTTCTCCGGAAGCTGACGCAAAAGGAAGGAAAGTGTATCCTGTTTTCCACACACGACCTGGACATCGCTCTCTCACTTTGCGACACAATCATGCTGATTGATAATCCTCAACTCTACAGCCTGCCTACCAATGAGATGATAACGAGCGGACATATAGAAAGACTGTTCCATAACGAGTCAATCACATTTGACGCACAAGCCATGAAAATAAGAATCAGATAAATATCCCATATCCTGATTTAACAAAAACAAGCATGACAGGCGGAAATTATCAAATGATAATTTTAATCTCCTTACATCCATCTACCTTTGCAGATGTTTTCAACAAACTAAAAATAAGAAGTTATGAAAGATAGTATTGATTTCGGTAGTATGGACATCTCCACATTGTTTCGTAAGTTATTAGTTCCTACGGTACTGGGAATGGTATTCTCAGCTATATTCGTTATTACAGACGGCATATTCGTAGGTAAGGGAATAGGCAGTGACGCCCTAGCTGCCGTCAATATAACAGCTCCACTTTTTATGATCGCAACAGGCATCGGACTAATGTTCGGAGTCGGAGGCTCAGTAGTCGCTTCCATCTATCTGTCTCAAGGTAAACGCAAGGCAGCAAATATCAACATTACTCAGGCTCTTGTATTCTCTACGTTCATCGTATTAGTGATGTCTGCTTTATGTTTTTGCTTCGTAGGGCCATTGGGATGCTTACTCGGAAGTTCAGACAGATTATTGCCTCTTGTCATAGAATATATGATCTGGTATCTACCCTTCCTCGTATTCTATGAGTTATTGAGCACAGGCATGTTTTTCATCCGGCTGGACGGATCTCCCAATTATGCCATGATGTGCAATGCCATCGCAGCTATATTCAATATTATATTCGACTATATTTTCATCTTTGAATTTGGCTGGGGAATGATGGGTGCTGCCTTTGCCACCAGCCTGGGAACAGTAGTAGGTGGATTGATGACTGTAATCTATCTTACGCGGTTCTCCCGCAACATTCATTTGCATCGCATCAAGCTAAGTTTGAAAAGCCTGATGCTAACGCTCCGTAACGGTGGCTATATGATAAAACTGGGAACTTCCGCTTTCATCAGTGAGGCTTCCATCGCCTGTATGATGTTTTTAGGGAATTATGTCTTTATCCATCATCTCGGAGAAGACGGAGTAGCTGCGTTCAGCATTGCCTGCTACTTCTTCCCCATCATCTTTATGGTATACAATGCCATCGCACAATCCGCACAGCCGATTATCAGCTATAATTTCGGTGCCGGGCAACCGGATCGGGTTCGAAAAGCCCTACATCTTGCCATCCGTACAGCTTTAATTTGCGGAATCAGCTTTTTCATCATCACGTTTCTATGCCGTCAGAATATTGTTTCGTTGTTCATTGACCGAAGCTGTCCGGCCTTTGATATTGCGGTCAATGGCATTCCTTATTTTGGGGTTGGATTCATATTTTTTGCCGCCAATATGATAGGCATCGGCTATTACCAGAGCATCAGACGAGGTCAACGAGCCACCATCATCACTCTTCTGCGGGGAGTGGTATTCATGCTGATCGGATTCTTTGTACTTCCACTTGTTTTAGGAGTACCGGGAATATGGCTGGCGGTTTCGTTGGCAGAATTGTTAACGACTCTCTATATTATCGGAATTTATTTCAAAGATCGCTTCATGGTCCACCGACTATGAGTATATTTGCAACATGGATGCATTCATTAAAAAACTCTGCGACAAATATAAAGTATTGGAAAGTGACGTACAGACCTTACTAGGCTGTATGGAGGAAGTACATTTCAAAAAGAGAGACCTCATTGTACGTGAAGGGACAAAGAACAGCAACCTTTATTTTATAAAAACGGGAATATGGCGGGCATATTACCACAAAGACGGAGCAGATGCCACCATCTGGTTCGCTTCAGACGGAGAAGCAGCTTTCTCCGTCTGGGGATATGCAGACAATGCTTATTCACTGATTAATATTGAAGCAATGTGCGACAGTGTAGCCTACAGTATATCCCGCGCAACCTTGAATCAATTATATCATTCTTCCATCGGACTAGCCAATCTGGGACTGCGGCTGATGGATCACCAGCTTCTTCTGCAAGAAAACTGGCTCATCAACTCCGGCAGTCCACGAGCGAAGGAACGTTACCTGACTCTTATCAAGGAGACTCCGGAACTGTTGCAATATGTGCCTTTAAAGTACATTGCATCTTATCTGTGGATAACACCGCAGTCGCTGAGCAGGATTCGGGCATCCTTATAATCTTCACTTTTTTTATGAGTATAAGATCAAATATTTCTCTCAAACTCAAGTGAATAAATAAAACTGTCCGCACGATAATATCCTATATTCCATTCCAACGGACACCCTTCGGGATCATAAACAAACCTTTTACGCACCAAAATTGGATCTCCGACCTTTATCTCAAGCTTACCAGCAATGTACTTGTCAGCCAGCCTGGCACTAATATCTTCTTTAGAAACTTTTGCAATAGCATGATAATCTCTTTCCAATATCTCATAAAGAGGTCTGGAGAAATCCTCACTTCCTGTTAAACCTATTTTAGGATTAAAATAGGATATAAAGTACACGAAAGGGTATTCTTGATTTCCACGTAAACGCTCTAACTTCAGTATTCTTTTTACATCAGGAGCATTAAAAAAAAGGGCTATATCATCTGTAGGCTTTGTCCAGCTAACATGAAGTTCATAATTCATTGGTACAATTCCCAAAGTTTTCATTTCCTGTGTGAAACTCATCCAATTCTGAGCTTTGGAACATACAGCTGAATTTACAACAACTGTACCTACTCCCTTTTTCCTCATCAGCAATCCTTCGTTCACAAGGTTATTAATCGCCTGTCTCAAGGTATTACGAGATATGCCCAATTGTTTAGACAAATCAATTTCATTTGGAAGCATTTTACCTTGTTTATATTCCTCCCCTTTGATAATAGTCCTCAACTGTTCTTCTATCTGAAGATAAAGGGGGATTGCGCTGTTATGGTTAACTAATATCTTCATGATTAACTTTTTTACAAAGATAAAAATAAAAATAAAAACAGGCAATACTTTTTGTTCTTTTCAAGAAAAAGAATACATTTGCAAATGTTTATATGTTCAGACATACTAATTAATTAAATCATAATAACTATGAAGTATTATTTGGGAATAGACATAGGTGGTACACATATAAAAGGTGGAATCGTCAACCTTCTAACGAATGACATTCATCAAAACATACTATCTCACGAAGAACTGAATGCCACAGATTCAACATCAAGCATCATTACGAAAGTCAGAAAAGTTATTACTGACATTCAAGCCTGTATGCCCCTATCTAAATTAGGCGGAATCGGTATAGCCATGCCCGGTCCTTGCGACTATGCCAAAGGTATAGTTGCCATTTATGGTGTGCCAAAGTTTCAGTCACTTTTCGGTCTTAACCTTAAAGAAGAAATTAAAAAAGTATCTGACCTGAATACTGTTTTCATAAATGACGCATCCGCTTATGCCCTTGGAGAGTATTATGCAGGAGCAGCAAAAGACACAAGTAGAAGCATTATAGTCACAATCGGCACCGGACTTGGAAGTACATTTCTTGAAAATGATACTGTTTTGAACGAACTGACAGAAGGAATACCTGAACATGGATATCTCTACAACATACCTTACCGAGACGGAATGGCAGATGACTTTTTTTCGACAAGATGGTTTGTAAATACATGGAATATGCTATTTCCAGATAAAAAGGTAACTGGCGTAAAAGAAATCGCACTACGCGCTTCGAACGGAGACAATAATGCACAGTCATTATTTGAAAACTTCGCTTCAAATTTCGTAGAATTCATAACCCCATTCCTGCTAAATTTTAAACCGGAGAAACTTATTATAGGAGGAAATATAGCGAAAGCTTCTGACTTCTTTTTAGATAATATTCAGTTTCAATTAAAGAAACTCAATTTAATCACTAAAATAGATATCTGTAAATTATGGGATATGTCGCCATTAATCGGATCTGCTATTTACACAAGCAACATACTTGAAAATATGGAAAATACAAAAGAGAAAAGACACACACAGCAATTTATTGCACCTACTAACTCTACTGCCACCCCATCAGGAGAATATGATATATACCCGGCATTTCCATTGGGAAAAGGCAAAATTGGGAAAGGTATAAACCAACTAGCTGACTGGATAGAAAAGCATTCCCAAATAAAAATAGATGGTTATATTGGAGTCTTTTGGGATGAATTAATCATTAAGTTAGGAGAAGAACTCAGAAAAAGAGGAAAGAATGTGCGATTCTTTCATTCCAGTGTAGCAATGAAAGATCCACAGACTATTGAAAAAATGATTGCTCCTTATCTTGGAGGAGATAATCCGTTATTCGGCACCATTACTGATAAGCATTTGGTTAATTGGTTTGATGAAAATAAGCTTAATTCCATACAACCTGACCCGGAAGCAGATTTAAATATATTTATAGGTACAGGAGCAGCCCTATCTCAATGGAAAGCTCCCCTGATTTATATTGATATTCCTAAAAATGAGATTCAGTTTAGAATGCGCGCCGGAGCCATCAATAATTTAGGATTAGATTATCGAAAAGACAATCAACAGGCTTACAAACAACTATATTTTGTAGACTGGATTGTTCTTAATAAGCACAAAAAGCAATGCCTGCCTCTGATTGACCTACTTATTGACGGACAAAGAGAATGGGATGAACTATTAATGATTTCAGGAAATGACCTACGAGAAGGATTGCACAAAATGAGCCGCAATTTCTTCAGAGTTCGTCCATGGTTCGAGCCTGGCGCCTGGGGAGGACAATGGATGAAAAATCATATTCAAGGATTAAATAAAGAAGTAAATAATCTGGCATGGTCTTTTGAACTGATGGTACTTGAAAACGGACTAATGCTGGAGAGTGACGGATATCGGCTTGAAGTATCTTTCGATTTTCTTATGTATAGTGATTATCAGAATATATTAGGAGAATGTTCGGAAACATTTAAGTACGATTTCCCGATACGTTTCGACTTTCTAGACACCTTTGACGGAGATAATCTTTCTATCCAATGCCATCCACGCCCCCGATATATACAAGAGCATTTTAACATGCCATTCACCCAAGATGAGACATATTACATATTGGATTGTAAAAACTCGCCATGTGTATATTTAGGCTTTCAAGACAACATCGTCCCTGAGGAATTCCAATATACCTTGGAACGAAGTCAACAAAAAGCAACGAAGGTAGAGATAGAAAGGTTTGTTCAAAAACACCAAGCTAAAAAGCACGATTTCTTTCTTATTCCCAATGGCACCATACATGCTTCAGGAAAAGATTGCGTGGTATTGGAAATAAGTAGCGCACCCTATATTTTCACATTTAAAATGTACGACTGGATACGCATGGGATTAGACGGGAAACCACGACCTCTAAACATTCAACACGGAATGAATAATCTATATTTTGAAAGAAAAGGGGAAAAAGTAATCCAGGAATTGATATGCCATCCATATATCATGAAAGAAAATCAGGAGTGTACTATAGAGCATCTACCTACTCATAAAGAGCATTTTTATGATGTATATCGTTACACCTTCAAAGACCGTATTCAAATGAATACAGAAAATACATGCCATGTATGTATGATAGTAGAAGGAGACTCCGTTTGCATTGAAACAGAGGACGGCATGAAACAACGCTTTAATTATGCAGAGACTTTTGTCATCCCTGCTGCTGCCCGATCATATACAATCATAAATGAAAATCCCGACAAAAGAATAATGTTGGTAAAAGCCTTTGTAAAAAAAGAAGTTACTTTGAAATAATGTCTTAATAAAAACATCTTATCCAACTACTATGAAACGAACTATTGTACAAATTATCTTTTTCATATATTGTATTGCGAATGTATATCCACAATACAGCACAATCTGGCAACTTGGCAAAACAGATAATTCATCCAAGGAGTTTGCCTTAGCACCGGATGGAAAAGATCGATTTATTATCTCCGGATTTGGGGATAATAAAAAATATTTTTATGCAGGCGAACACACACCGGCCGATTTTCCATACATTATACCGGGGCCTACTGCTGAATGGGCTGGCTCATCTTACTGGGCAGGACAATGCAGGATACAACTTCCTATTTTAATAAAACTATCCGATGTCAATCCGCTAAAGAAATATCAATGGAATATTTTTATAGAGAATGTAGAATACGAAGACTGTATGTTCTTAAGACTGGAAGTCAACGGAAAGAATTACGATTCTCCTATAAAGCCTGGCACCAAACAGCTAACATATTCAATACAGCCCGGAATTCTAAAGGAAGGGTACAACAAGATTGTAATGCAGTTATTCAACGGTAAATCCCTAACTTTTGACGCCATTTGCCTAAACGGACCTCAAGAGACACAAATCAATAAGATAGGTGATACTCCTATTATTTCAATGAAAATGGCTGATTATGAATTAGAACAAGGGAAAACAAGAACACAGCCTCTTCTACTGAAAACTATAACTAAAAAATCCGGAACACTTAAAATACAAATCAACCAAAAGAAGATATTCAAACAAGTAGAAGAAGGAGAGAATATCTACGAAATTCCAACCGGAAAACTTAAAGACCAGTCTAAAATCAAAGTTAAAATATCAACAGAAGGACAAACAGTAGCAACTCAAGAATTTATCCGTAGTAACCAGCAACTACGCAGATCAATTGATTATGTTGATCAGTTTGCTGGTTCCAGTGGTTCACGATGGATGATAGGCCCCGGACCATGGATGCCATTTGGAATGGTAAAACTTATGCCCGATAACGAAGATGCCCATTGGAAAGCAGGATATGAATATAACGTTGAAAACATAATGGGATTCAGCCACATTCACGAATGGACAATGACAGGACTCTTAATGATGCCAACTACGGGAGATTTAAAAATACAACCCGGAACAGAAAAACAGCCGGACTATGGGTATCGCTCCCGAATTAATAAGAAAACCGAAACAGCCCGAATCGGTTATTATTCTGTTAATCTTACAGATTATAATATCCAAGCAGAATTAACAGCAACTACCCGCAGTTCCCTTCAGCGATACACATTCAACAAAGCAGAGCAGCCACGAATACTAGTTGACTTTTTCTTTCCAGCAGAATACGACTGGAATTTAGATGATGTATACGTAAAAAAAGTATCTGACACAGAAATAGAGGGATGGACCTTGAACGATTGCCGGTCAACAGGATACCATGGAGTACAAAGATATAAATTACATTTTGTCATGCAGTTTGATAAGCCATTCAAAACAATGAATGGCTGGATACGAAACAAAGTATATAGCCAAATTGAACAGCTACATAAATCAAACATGAAGTCCCGACAGGTATTTACAGTCGAAAATAACAGTCAAGACAAACTGGACGCAGGAATCTTCCTCGACTTTAACCTTAACACTGGTGATGATGTTATGGTAAGGACAGGTATTTCATTAGTAAGCATTGATAACGCACGGCTAAATCTGGAAGAAGAAATAGCGAGACCATTCGGATGGAATTTTGATAAAGTTGTCACCAATCAACAAGATACCTGGGAAACACTTTTCCAAAGAGTCAGTATCACAACAGACAATTACCTCTTAAAGCAAAAATTCTACACCAATCTTTACCGTTCTATCAGTCCACGGACCATCTGGAATGATGTAAATGGGGAATGGATAGATATGAACGGTAACAAAGCTCTTATAGACAAGCCAGGTAAAAGCGTATATGGAGGTGATTCTGCTTGGGGAATGCATTGGACATTAGGTCCATTTTATAATCTTCTCTATCCGGAGTACATGTCCAATTGGATTTACACTTACGAGCAGTTCTATCGTCGTGGCGGCTGGCTTCCCAATGGTAATCCCGGTATGAAATATTTCAGAGTCATGATAGGCAATCCTGCTTTGCCATTGATAGTCTCCGGCTATCAACATGGAATTCGTGACTTCGACAGTCAACTCATGTATCGGGCATTAATTCACCAACAAACAGCCACTATGATAAACTATCCCGGAGGAGGACAAGTCGGTAACGAAAGTTATCCCGATTATATAACCAAAGGTTATGTACCTCTATACGATGACGCATGGGATTGGAATTCTCCGCATTATCAATCATACGTTTCCAATACAATGGAATACTCATATCAAGACTATTGCGCTGCTCAATATTTTGACGCTCTTAATAAAAAAGATGACTTCAATACATTTATGAAACGTTCTGATAACTGGAAAAACATATTCGACCCATCAACCGGATATGTACGCCCCCGACGTCCCAACGGAGAGTGGATCGAAAACACCAACCCATATCATGCTCCCGGATTTTGCGAAGGCAGCGCTTGGCAATTCACCTGGTACGTTCCTCATGATGTAAAAAGCCTCATCAATTTAATAGGAGAGCGTCAATTCATCGACCGGCTGAATGCCGGATTTGCAACATCCGAAAAAGTAAGCTTCAATGCTTTAGGAGATAATATGGGAGCTTATCCTATTAATCATGGGAATGAAACAAATATGCAGGCAGCTTACCTCTTCTCTTATACCAGTGAGCCGTGGCACACCCAGAAATGGGCACGTGCTATACAAGAAAAATATTATGGAATGGGTCCCCGAGACGCCTATCCGGGAGACGAAGATCAAGGCCAAATGAGTTCTTGGTACATCTTAAGCAGCATAGGACTTTTCCAAATGGATGGCGGTTGCAGCAAAGATCCTGTATGGTTACTGGGGAGTCCGCGATTTGACCGGGTAGAAATTCTGTTAGACAACACCTATTACTCTGGAAAAAAACTTATCATAAAAGCAGAAAATGTATCCAAAGACAATTGTTACATTCAATATGTAAGATTCAATAACAAGCGCCTTAGTAATAACTATATAGAATGGAGTAAACTCAAAAAAGGAGGAACACTTCATTTCATTATGGGTGACCGACCAAATCCAAATGCATTTAAATAAATAAACACATATGAAAAATAAAAGTAAGATACTACCAGTTCTTTTTGGTTTCTTTATTATGGGGTTCTGTGACTTAGTAGGAGTATCAGTCACCTATGCGAAAGATTATTTCAGTTGGAGCGAAACCCAAGCCGGTTTCCTGCCATCAATGGTATTTATATGGTTTTTACTCATCTCTATTCCGATTTCTATCTGGATGGACAAGAAAGGTAGAAAAACAATATCACTGATAGGACTTTTATCTACTTTTATTGGAATGTTACTTCCATTACTTACATTCACACAGACAGCCTGTTATATCGCCTTTGCACTTTTAGGCATAGGAAATACCATCCTTCAAGTGTCACTTAATCCTTTATTAACCAATGTTATCGCTGAAGGAAAATTATCAAGCATTATGACAGCCGGACAATTCATCAAAGCACTATCTTCTTTTGTAGGACCTATAGTGGCCGGATTCTGCTCTGTTTATTTCAACAACTGGATATTAATGTTTCCCATATTCGCCGCCATTACTCTAATTTCCGGAATCTGGTTATTTTTCACTCCAATAAATGAGAAAGACGACAAAAGATTAACATCCAGTTTCTATCAAGTTATTTCTCTCCTGAAAAATAAAACCATCTGCCTTTTATTCGGAGGCATCATTTGTATTGTTGGCTTAGATGTAGGAATGAATGTATTTACCCCAAAACTTTTAATTGAAAATGCAGAGTTGACTAAAGAAATCGCAAGTTATGGTACAAGCTGGTATTTTGCCGCTCGCACTTTGGGGACCTTATGTGGTGTAATTCTATTAGCAAAGTTTTCCGAAATTTATTATTATCGGATCAATATGTTCATTGTATTAATAGCTTTGTCCTGCATTTATTGGATACATTCTCAATATATTATTTTGTTATTAGTATGCATTATAGCCTTTGCAATGTCTAGCATATTTGCCGTCATCTACTCGCTAGCCTTGCATACATTACCCTATAAAACCAACGAAATATCAGGACTCATGATAACTGGGATATCCGGTGGCTCCATCATTCCTCCTCTCATGGGAGTTTGCGCAGATTATACCGAAAGCCAATCAGGCTCCATCCTTGTCATGCTAATTTGTGTAATCTATCTAATTTTATGTTCGTTTCATAAATTTAAAACCATACACACAAAGCCGCATTAACATTTATTCTCAAAACAACCATTCATATATAAATTTATATTAAATAAATAAATCTTTCTAGTTTTCCTGCTTTAAATATATATATTTGCAATATGTATATACATATAGACATTATATAATACATATATCATAAGCAATTAATACTATGTAGATTAAAATATACAGCCTTTATATACAAGAAATCACATTAAATCTAATATAAAACCCTTATGACTTACTTTTTAAAATCACAGAGTATGAAGAAGCTTTTATGCAACTTACCACGCTTCGTATTATGGATAGCTTTCCTTCTAATCATTGAAAGCTATGTAACCTTGCAAGCTCAAACCAGTAGTAGTAACAACTCATCCAAAGCAATATCAGGGAAAATTGTGGATGAAACAGATTTGCCTATTGCAGGAGCTACTGTACAGGTGAAAGGATCAACAAAAGGAGCCATTTCGGATATAGATGGCTTATTTACTATTTCATCCGAACCAGGCTCTATTTTGATTTTCTCATTTTTAGGATACCAATCTATTGAATACAAGATAGATAAAGTACCTCAAACCATTAAACTTTTGCCAAAGGTAGATGAATTGGATGAAGTTACTGTGGTTGGTTTTGCTAAACAGAAAAAAGAAAGTGTGATTGGAGCAATATCAACCTTAAAACCTGAAAGATTAAAAATTCCAACCAGTAATCTGACTCAAGCCTTAGGTGGTAATGTTGCCGGAATTATATCTTACCAGTTGTCCGGTGAACCTGGAAATGACAATGTGGAATTCTTTATTCGCGGTGTGACAACTTTTGGTTACTCTAAAAGTCCACTGATATTAATCGATAATATCGAATCATCTACTACTGATCTTTCCAGACTGTCCGCAGATGACATTGCTGCTTTCTCTATAATGAAAGATGCAACAGCAACTGCCATTTATGGTGCACGCGGAGCTAATGGAGTCATTTTGATTACTACCAAGCAAGGCAAACCCGGTAAGGTAAAAATTAGTGCCAGAGTGGAAGGTTCATTGTCAGCACCTACAAAAAGAATAGACATGGTAGATCCTATCAGCTATATGAAATACCACAATGAAGCTGTACTCACACGTAATCCGTTAGCTGTCCGGCCTCATACCGATGAGAAAATAGCATCAACAAAAGCCGGCAAAAATCCCTATGTATATCCGGCGGTAGACTGGTACAATGAATTATTTAATGATAATGTATTTAATTCACGTGCCAACATCAATATGAGCGGAGGTAGTGAAACTGCCAGATATTATGTTTCTTTAGGCATATCGGATGACAATGGTATCATGAAGGTAGATAAACGAAACAATTATAACAGTAACATTGATTTAAAAAAAATCTATGTACGTTCTAACATTGATATTGATGTGACCAAGACGACTACATTTTCTGTAAAATTCAGTGGCAATTTTGATGATTATACCGGTCCTATTGTAAGCGGCAATGATCTATACCGAAGAGCAATGGCAACAAGTCCTGTTTTATTCCCCAAATATTATATGCCTGATGAAAATCATACATCTACTTCACATATTTTATTTGGTAACGCAGGTGATGGTAATTACATCAATCCCTATGCGGAAATGATACGTGGTTACAAACAATACACCAATTCGGTTATTTCTGCCCAGGCGGAATTAAATCAGAAATTAGATTTTATAACTCCAGGACTTAGTATCAAAGTCTTCGCAAGTACTACCCGAAATTCATACAGCGGACAACAACGTTCTACTTCACCCTTTTATTATTCAATCAGCTATTATGATAAACTAACCGACACATATACTTTAAGGGAGCTGAACCCTAATGGTGGACGGGAAGATTTGGATTATACAGCAGAAGGGAATCAAGTCAGCAGTTCGTATTATTATGAAGCATCTCTCAACTACAACCGTACGTTCCGGGAAAAGCATAATATCACCGGATTATTAGTAGGAGTTCTGAGAGAGAATAAGAGCGGAGGCGCAAGTTCGATACAGACATCTTTACCAGCCCGTAACATTGGATTATCAGGTCGTTTTACATACGCATACGACGGACGATATTTTGCTGAAGCAAACTTTGGTTACAATGGTTCCGAAAGATTTGCCAAAAATGAACGATTCGGACTCTTTCCTTCGATAGGAGCAGGCTGGATGATCTCCGAAGAAAAGTTTTGGAATCAAGACCTTAAGAATATTATCAATAAACTGAAACTAAAAGGAACTTACGGTTTGGTAGGTAACGACAATATTGGTGCATGGAATGACAGATTCTTTTATATGTCCGAGGTAAATCTAAACGGTAGTGGTGCAAATTTCAGTTGGGGACAAGATTTTGAACGGAATGTCGGTACTATCGACATGATACGCTATCGAAATGACAAAATCAAATGGGAAATTGCTCAAAAAATGAATTTAGGTCTCGAAGTTGGGCTATTTAATATATTTGACATACAATTCGATTACTTCACCGAATATCGAAAAAACATCTTTGGCGAACGCCAAACCATCCCGTATGAAATGGGATTCAGTGCACCTCTTTTTGCTAATAAAGGAGAAGCTTCTTCACATGGATTCGAAGTACAAGTAGATGCCAACCACGCATTTAACAAAAACTTCTGGCTGGGAGTACGTGGTAATTTCACTTATGCAACAGGCAAATACGAGTATGTAGAAGAGCCATACCGTCCTTATCCTTGGCTCAGCCACATTGGAAAACGTATCGAACAATCTTATGGACTGGTAGCGGAAAGACTGTTTATTGATGAAGAAGATATTGCAAATTCACCTGTTCAGACATACGGAGAATATATGCCTGGTGACATAAAATATAAGGACATAAATAATGATGGAATAATTAATGACGAAGATATAGTTCCAATTGGATTTGCCAAATCTCCAGAAATTGTATACGGCTTCGGAGTGTCGATGGGATACAAGAATTTTGATATTTCTTGTTTCTTTCAAGGAGCAGCCAGATCTTCTTTCTTTATTAATTCCAAAGCAACGAATCCTTTCATGCAAATGGATCTCGGAGGAAACAACCTCAATGGTATGATGCAAGCATATGCGGATGATTACTGGTCTGAATCGAATCGTAATATATACGCTACTTTCCCAAGATTGTCAACTACTGACATTGCAAACAATAACAGAAACAGTACATGGTGGTTACGCGACGGTTCTTACTTGCGTTTAAAATCAGTCGAAATCGGATATACATTACCTAAAAGGCTGACCAGCCATCTAGGTATGTCCAATTTGAGAATCTATGCCAGCGGACTAAATCTTTTCGCATGGAATCGTTTTAAATTATGGGATGTAGAACAAGGAAACGACGGAATGCAATATCCTATTCAGGCAGTTTACAATTTTGGTATTAACTTAAGCTTCTGATTACATTATGAAATACAAACATTTATTCACTAGTACATTATTGGCGATATTAATCACATCCTGCAACTATCTTGATATCGTGCCGGATAATATCGCAACGCTTGAAATGGCATTCAACACTCGGGCTAATGCTGAAAAATATTTAGCCACCTGCTATAACTTCGTACCTGCAGCAGCCAATCTTGATCACAACTCCGGCCTCATCTGCGGTGGAGAAATGTGGTATCTGAAACCAGAGTCCCACTACTATAAAAATATAACCTCATTCAACATTGCACGTGGTATGCAAAACTCTAACGACCCCTTACTAAATTACTGGGATGGAGGTCAGGGAGGCTACAACATATTCAGAGGAATCCATGAATGCAATATTTTTATAGACAACATCGATCGCGTACCTGACATGCGTATGGAAGAGAAAAATAAATGGAAAGCCGAAGTGATGACTCTGAAAGCATATTATATTTATTATCTCATGTTGCACTATGGGCCCATTCCTTTACTTAAAGAGAACATCAGCGTAGAAGCAGACTTAGATATGATGCAACTGGAGAGAGAAACGATAAATGATATCGTCACTTATACAACTGATTTATTGGATGAAGCCATGAACATCCCTTCCGGATTAACATTCAATGTGACTTCTCCACGCACGGAATTAGGGCGTATCACATTACCTATTGCGAAAGCAATCAAGGCTAAATTACTAATACTGGCTGCCAGTCCTTTATTCAACGGCAATACAATGTATGCTGAATTTGTCAATTCAGAAGGGATACCTTTCTTCGACCAAGAGTATAAAAAGGAAAAATGGGAGGCGGCAGCCGCAGCGTGCCTGGATGCCATCAACACTGCCCACGAAGCCGGAGCTTCTTTATACAAATTTGATGAGAAGCTAAATTATACTCCTTCATCAACTTTACAACAAGAGTTGACACTACGCAACACAATTACCGGTCGTTTTAATTCTGAAATAATATGGGCATTAGGTTCCAATGCAACAGATGGAATACAGAATCTATGCCAAGCGCATTTAACCAGCTATTCATTGGGGAACAGAATGATTCGTAGTTGCTCACAACTTGTGCCGTCATTAGAAATTGTAGAACAATTCTATACAGCGAACGGAGTCCCGATGGATGAGGATAAAGATTATGAATATGAAAACAGATATAAACTGACAACAACTCCGGAAGATGATCCTATTCATTTTACACCAAACTACACAACTATCAAGATGCATTTAAACAGAGAGCCTCGTTTTTATGCCTATATTGGTTTTGATGGTGGAAAATGGTTCTCCATCGAATGCTGTAACGACAATGAAACGAGCTCCTATCCTATCAAATCAAAGAAAGGAGATATTGCCGGCGTTTCAGACGAACTATATTCACCGACAGGTTATTTCACAAAGAAATTGGTTAGTTATCAAAACGTAAACACCAGTGCGACCAATATCAATTACGTATATTCTTTCCCGATTATTCGCCTGTCCGATCTATACCTGTTATATGCAGAAGCTCTCAACGAGCTTAATGAAACTCCGACTACAGATGTATACTACTATGTACAACAGGTCAGGAATAAAGCCGGTCTGGATGAAGGAGGTTCTTTGGTAAATACATGGCGTAATCATTCCAACCGCCCGGATAAGCCAACCACCCAAAGAGGAATGCGTGAAATTATACAGAAAGAGCGAATGATAGAGCTTGCATTCGAAGGCCATCGTTACCATGATGTACGCAGATGGAAGTTAGGCTCTACATATCTGAATACTCAGATAAAAGGCTGGTCGGTGTTAGAGCAGGACCCGGAGTACTTTTATAATGTACGAGTTCTCTTCACGAGAAAATTCATGCCAAGAGATTATTTATGGCCTATTAAGACCAATTCTATCAACAGAAATCCGAAACTTGTTCAGAATCCTCAATGGTAACTTTTAACATAAAAATGACAAAGATGAAAAATATAGCTTTTATACTTTTAATACTTGCAGCAGTTTGTTTTGCAAACTGCGCCGGTGATTACGAGGCCGAACCACGCGGTACGAATGATGGAAAAGCTCCGGCACCGATTACTAATATATCGGTGAAGAATGTAAACGGAGGAGCTATTATTAAATATACTCCTTCCGATGATGTCGATTTATTATACGTCAAAGCTATCTTCACTAATACCCGCGGAGAACAGCAGGAAGTAAAATCTTCCATGTATGTAGATTCTTTGGTAATAGAAGGGCTGGGGGATACACAAAAGAGAGAGGTCAAACTTTACTCTGTAGACCGCCACGAAAACTATTCCACACCGGCTATCGTGACTATTGAGCCTCTGACTCCTGCAGTCGTTCAGACACAAGAATCATTAAAAGTGACTGAAAGTTTTGGAGGTTTCTTCCTCGATTTCAATAATGCAGCAAGAAGTGCATTATCTTTCTACATTTACAAATGGGTAGATGAACACAATGAATACGAGATTCATGACGTATACTCCTCACAACAGGAAGAAGGTCGCCTGACTATAAAAGGCTTAGAACATAAATTATTGAAATTAGCCATCTTCGTTAGGGATAAATAGGAAAACACTTCCGACACATTGTATGCCGAAATTACTCCTTGGAAAGAAAGCTTATTAGATAAAACAAAATTCCAACTTGTTAAAGTTATGGATGATGTCAGCTGGGATTACCACGAAGGCTATCATTCCCGTCTATGGGACGGACAAATAGGTGGATGGAACTGGGGACATACCGAATACCCGATACCTTTCCCGCATGCCTTCAGTATTGATTTGAATGTCAATGTACGTCTCAGCCAATTCCAATTCTGGCAACGTCTGGACAGCCAAGACTTATTATATGCCCATGGAGCTCCCAAGTACTTCAAATTATATGGCTGCGAAGAGGGTAAAGATTTGCAGAATCCGGATAACTGGGTGGTATTATTTGATGGAGAAATGAAGAAACCATCCGGCGGGGCATTTGGTGATGCGCTTACTCAGGAAGATATTGAGGAAGCCCAAAGAGGCCATGTATTTACCCTTAACCAGGATGTACCATTCATTCGCTACTTCCGGTTCCAGAGTTTGATGTCATGGTCGGGAATGGAAACGTCAGTTATGTCAGAAATCACTCTTTGGGGAGATATCCAAGGCGAAGAATAACCTTATAAAATAGACAGAAATGAAAAAAGTAATATATATAATAACTACTATTCTCCTGTGTATGACCTCCTGCACAGATATTCATGATACCTATTCTGAATATATCAAAGACGGAGAACAAATTTATGTAGGAAAGCTGGCGGATGTAAATATACAGCCGGGATTTCAGCGCATGATGATAAAGGGGTCTATGAAATATCTGGCCACAGCAAAGACTTGCATAATAGAACTTGTAGGTTACGACAAGGTTTTCACAACAGACATTGACAGAACGCAACCTGAATTCAGTTATGAAATCAAAGATGTGGAAGAAGGCAACTATTACGTTAAAATAACCACAAAGGATAAAGAAGGTAATACCTCACTATCCGAAACCTACAATGTAGATGTATACGGAACGGAGCACATAGCGACTTATTATCCCAAGCGAATTACCGATATACAATTCGTCATTGCCGACAACTCGCTCAACTTAATTTGGAATCAGGCAGACAATGTGGTGGAAGCAATAGTTAAGTACTATGATTCAAATGAGCAACTACTAACTTTAACAGTGAAAGGAGATGCTGCTTCAACCAATTTACCTAATTGGAAAGCTACTTCTATATTAACAGTAGAAACACGAATCCTACCCAGCGAAACTGCATTGGATATCGTATCCCTGCCCATTTCAGAATACACTTTGCCCGACGATCCGATTGTAGAAATCCCCAGAACTAACTTTGCCAACGCAAATATGCCTTCAGATGTTGTAAACGGTTATGGCGGTTCAGTAGAAAAGTTATGGAACAATGATACATGGAATTATGACAGCGGTTATCATGCCGGCGATAATCAAGGAGTTCCTCATCATCTGACCATTGACATGGGACTTACAGCAACGATTACCGAATGCGAACTGTTCTTTACCGGATATGAAAGAACAGACTGGATGCCTCGATTATTCCAAATATGGGGAATTGAAGATGTAGAAGACCTGGAAAGCCATGAACCGGATGTTCCATCTATAAACCCGGCTTGGGAAGAAAGTGCGAAAGCAAAAGGATGGAAACAGCTGACTACAAAAAACATTTCTGTTTCCGGTTGGCAACCCAGTATTAAGTTCGCCTGCGATAAAGAACACGAAAATATAAGATACATCAGATACCGTATTGTAGAATCACTCTCAGCTCCACACGTAGGAATGGGGGCCTATGGTTCCGCCAGCGAAATCAAGTTCTGGGGTAAAAAGGTTAGTTTGTTACAGTGATAACAGTTGAATTTGTTTTTGCATAGGAGTGTATACAAAAAAAGAATGATACATTCCTATGTAAAAAACAAATTTGTATCTTGAATCCAAAAGACCGAAAGTTAATATGAAAAGAATACCATTGAGTTTATTCACGTTTTTATTCCTCCTATCCGGATTATGTGCAGCACCTACCAAGACTGTCTGGCAAATCGGGGAGAAAAATCATAGTGCCAGTGAGTTGGCATTGTCCCCTGACAAATACAAAGAGTTTCTGGCAAATGATTTTGGTTGGGAGGACAGGTTTTATATCATTGGATTGTCTTCCCCTCAAAAAGATTTTCCTTATGTTCTGCCGGGCCCTGCCGATCATTGGGGAGGAACAAGTTATACTGCCGGTATACGGACTCATGTTTTAAACATACTCTTTGGTATGAAGGAAGTCCCCGAAACGGACTCATGGAAATTAATCATAGACCTATTAGATACTCACCACGAACTTCCGGCACTATTTAAAATAACGATCAACGGAAAATCATGGAAATATGCCCTTCCCAAAGGAAGTGGAAAATCAATAGACGGTGACTATTCACAAATCAAACCGCATACGATCGAAATTCGGAGTGATCAGAAAAGGAAGCAACTCCATCGCGCTTACAAGTCTCGAAGGTTCATGGATTCTCTTCGATGATATCAGACTTATGGGGCCGGATAATGCCGAACTAAATGAAGTCAACAAATCCGTTTATCTTCGGGATGTTAAAGCTGCGGACTTTCAAACCACCAGTCCTGTAGCCCAACCACTATTAGTAGACATAGAACATCTTTCCGGGCATCCTCTCCTTGAAGTGAAAGTAGATGGAAAAAAGATACTGGAACAACGTTTGGAAAAAGGAAGATACATACTAGAAGCTCCGATGCCAGTTGTCAAGTCTCCCAAGACAAGCCATTACATCATATCCGCCGATGGTGCAATCTTAGATAAAGGAATGATCAGGCGCGCACCTCACAATACAATCACACTGGCCGATTACATCGATACACGAATGGGAACTGCGCACTCCCGTTGGATGATAGCACCAGGTCCGTGGATGCCATTCAGCATGGTCAAATTAAGTCCGGACAATCAGGATAGCGGTTGGCAATCGGGATATGATCCTTCATTCGAGAGCATAGGTACGTTTAGCCACATACACGAATGGACCATGGCGGGTCTGGGCATCATGCCTGCCAACGGTCCTTTAAAAACGGAGATAGGCAGCCAGTCTTCCTTAGTCAAAGATGCCAATTCGTATCGTTCAGCCATCGACAAAACAAGTGAAGAAACGAAAGTCGGATATTATAAAGTAGACTTGACCGATTATCAAATCAAGGCGGAACTGACTGCCACCTCCCGGTGTGGTTTTCAGCGTTATACATATCCGCAAGATAAGGATGCCCGTGTCATGATCGACCTGAAAATCCCTAGTGAATACGATTACCAGATTGTTGAAGGAAGTGTAAAGCAAACAGGAGCACGACGGATCGAAGGATTCAGTAAGCAGCTATCCAAAAACGTATGGTCGGCGGATGCGGATCAGAACTATACAATCTATTTCGTGATTGAGTTCAATAAAGATATCAAGAAATTTGGAGGATGGCACGATCATACTTTATGGGAAACAGACACTATGACAGCCCACTACCCTCAACGATTCGGCTGTTATGCCGAATTTGATACTACCGATCATCCGGAAGTTATGGTACGTTCCGGAATATCTTATGTAGATATGGCAGGGGCTTCCAACAATCTTTCCAATGAGATAACGGAACCATTCGGGTGGAATTTTGAAGCTGTACACAAACATCAGTCGGATAGTTGGAATAATATTTTAAACAGGGTTCGGATATACAGCAACGATTATCGGGAAAAAGTAAGATTCTACACCAATTTATACCGTGCGTTCTGCCGGAATACTTTCAGTGATGCAGACCGCAGATGGGTGGATGCAGCAGGCAACATTCAAAAGCTGGACGACCCGGATGCTGTCGCTTTGGGATGCGATGCCTTCTGGAATACTTTTTGGAATCTGAATCAGGTATGGAATCTGATTGCTCCCGAGTGGTCATCCAGATGGGTAAAATCGCAGTTGGCTATGTATGACGCCAACGGATGGCTGGCAAAAGGTCCCAGCGGAATGAAATACATACCTGTCATGGTGGGCGAACATGAGATTCCCCTTTTAGTAAGTACTTACCAAATGGGAATACGGAATTACGATGCGGAAAAAATGTTCCGGGCAATCGTAAAGATGCAAACTACCCCAGCCCAACGTGTAGCCAATGGTTTTGCCGGCAACAGAGATCTGGAAACTTATCTGCAACATCAATATGTACCTGCCGACAAAGGACGTTTTTCTAACACATTAGAATACTCTTATGACGACTGGACAGTCTCTCAACTAGCAAAAGCACTGGGAAAAGAGGAATATTACCGAACATTCTCCAACAGAGGCAACTGGTGGAAAAACGCAATCAACCCGGCGACAGGTTATGCCCAAATGCGCTACAGCAATGGAGAATGGGAAAAGAACTTTGATCCGTTCAAATCAGGAGCTAACCATCATTATGTAGAGGGAAACGCCTGGCAACTTACTTTTTTTGTACCTCAGAACGTTCCCGCACTCACCGAAATTATCGGTAAAGAGCTCTTCATCGACCGGCTGTCATGGGGATTCAAAGCCAGTGAGCCATGGAGGTATAATGCCCCGGGAGACCAGTATTGGGACTTTCCAGTAGTACAAGGTAACCAGCAATCCATGCACTTCGCCTTTCTATTCAACTGGGCAGGCCAACCGTGGCAAACGCAACGGTGGAGCCGTTCCATTATCGACCGCTATTATGGCTTTGACACATCAAATGCCTATTTGGGAGACGAAGACCAAGGACAAATGAGCGCTTGGTTTGTCATGGCTGCATTGGGATTATTCCAGACGGACGGAGGTTGTAACGCAGAACCTGTTTATGAACTGGGGAGTCCTCTGTTTGAAAAAATAAAAATAGATTTGGGAAAACATTTCGGTAGAGGAAAGCAATTTATCATCAAAGCTAGCAATACTTCGCGGGAAAATAAGTACATCCAGTCCGCCAAACTAAACGGCAAGAAGTTGAACTCTTTCAAGTTTCCGGCAAAAGAACTGCTCAAAGGCGGCACATTGGAACTTGAAATGGGAGATCGTCCGAATAAAAATTGGGGAATCAAATAACATCATAAAAAAAATAGTAACAAATGAAAAAGATCTTACTCAGTCTTATCACAGCAGCCGTTTTATTATCATGTCAGTCATCACGTGACACATCACACAAGTATACAGCCATCACTCCGGGAGTAGAATGGCTCGACACCAACAACGAGAAAATAAATGCTCACGGAGGCGGTATATTATATCACGAGGGAATTTACTACTGGTATGGCGAATGTAAAAGTGATTCCACTTACTGGAATCCCAATGTTCCCGGTTGGGAATGTTATCGTACGGAAGCCGGTGGAGTAAATTGTTACTCTTCCAAGGACCTTCTCAACTGGAAATATGAAGGACTCGTTCTCCAACCGGAAATATCTGACACACAATCCGATCTCCATCCTTCCAAAGTGCTGGAGAGACCTAAAGTTATATACAATGACAAAACCAAGAAATTTGTAATGTGGCTGCACGTGGACAGTGACGACTACAATAAAGCTGCTGCCGGAGTCGCTGTTTCCGATTCACCGACTGGTGTTTTCACCTATCTGGGTTCGATGCACCCGAACGGGCAAATCAGCCGGGACATGACCCTATTCAAAGATGACGACGGCAAAGCTTATCATATCTACTCTTCCGAACAGAATTCTACATTATATATCAGTTTGCTGTCCGACGATTACCTGAAACCTTCCGGCACTTTCACACGCAATTTCGCAGGTAAATTCCGGGAAGCCCCTGCTGTGTTCAAACACAACGGACTATACTACGTCATCAGTTCGGGATGTACCGGCTGGAGTCCCAATGAAGCGGAATATGCAGTGGCTACCCAAATTTTAGGACCATGGACCGTAAAAGGAAATCCTTGTGTAGGAAAAGATGCCGACAAAACCTTCTATGGACAAAGTACCCATGTACTGCCGATTCAAGGAAAGAAAGACGCATACATAGCCATGTTTGACAAATGGAATAAAACAGACCTAATTCACTCAACCTATATCTGGTTGCCTATACAGTTCCGTGAAGACGGAAGCATGGCTATTCAATGGCTGGATAGCTGGTCACCTGATACATACGAATTCTAATTAAGATATAGCAACGGCATATCATTTTCTAAAAGGAACTCACATGAGAAAGATAAAAATTAAAGAAATCGTTTGTATCATCGGATTGTTGGGAACTCTCACAGCTCATTCTCAAAATACAGTCTGGCAAATAGGAAACAAAGATAAATCCGCCAAAGAGTTCAAGTTCTATAAAAACGATTATCGGAACTACATCAATGATGTTTATCTATACGAAGTAGGGAGAAATCATTCTGCTGATTTTCCTTACTTTCTGCCGGGGCCTAGTGATGCCTGGGCAGGTGGCATATCAGGGCAGGCTGTTATTGGCTTTTCATTGGCCGAAGCTCCTTCTCCGACAACCCAAATACAACTACGACTTCTATTTGCAGAAACTCATCCTTCCTCACCTCCCCGACTGGAGGTGAGGCTCAACAGCTTCGAGAAATCCATCCAAACACCCAAAGGCACAAACCCTGAATATCTGGACACAAAAGAAACAACTTCAAAAGAGTTATCCGTCACGCTTGACATTCCGGCTGATGAGTTCAGAGCAGGAAACAACACACTCACGATCCGAAATATATCAGGCAGTTGGGTAGCATTCGACCAGATAAAGCTGACATCTGACTCTCCTCTGCAAACAAACAATCTTACGACCAAAGCCAGTCTCGTATCTTCCGCCTTCTCTCCTGTATTGGTGGTCGGAAAGAAAAAAGAACTGAGACAGCCGGTCAAAATAAAAGCAGTCAACTGGCATCATAAAAAGAGACCGGTGGAACTGCAAGTCGGTAATTTCCCACCGGAAAGATACGTATTGTCCCCCGGAATAAATAACATTGAGACATCCATTCCGGAAGTCACCGCTCCATGTGAGTTACCGATCATACTGAAAGAACAAGGAAAAACCGTCAGCAAAATCAATGAAAAGGCAACTCCTGTCAAGAAATGGACGGTATATCTCGTTCAGCATACTCACACAGATATAGGCTACACCAAACCTCAAACCGAAATCCTGTCGGAACATCTCCGGTATATAGATTATGCCATTGAATACTGCGAACAAACAAAAGACTACACAAATGATGCGAAGTTCAGATGGACCTGCGAATCGGCATGGGCTGTAGACGAGTATTTGAAAAACAGACCGGAAGAACAAGTGAACAAACTAAAAAAATACATTGCCGAAGGACAAATAGAAGTTGCTTCCATGTATTTCAATATGTCGGAGATTGTAGACGAAAACTCTTTCAAGACTTTCCTTCAGCCTGTCAAAGAATTCAGAAAACATGGAATTCCCTCTGCGCTGGCCATGCAGAATGACGTCAACGGAATTGCATGGTGTCTGGCAGATTATCTGCCGGACCTCGGGATAAAATACCTGTGGATGGGAGAACACCATTACAAATCGCAGGTTCCGTTTAATATGCCGACTGTCTTCCAATGGGAATCTCCGTCAGGTAAACCGATCCTGACTTACCGTGCCGACCATTATAATACTGGCAATTTCTGGGGAATAGAGCAGGGAGACATTCAAAAGACAGAACCGAAGTTACTACATTATTTATCAGAACTGGAGCGTAAGCATTATCCGTTTGATGCAGTAGGCGTACAATACTCCGGTTATTTCACGGATAATTCACCGCCCTCCATCATTGAATGCAAACTCATCAGAGAATGGAATGAAAAGTACGCATATCCTAAGCTACGAAGTGCCACTGCATCCGAATTTATGGATTATGTAACGGAGCGATACGGGGATAAAATTCCCGCATACAGAGCCGCATATCCAGACTGGTGGACAGACGGTTTCGGTTCTGCCGCAAGAGAAACAGCAGCTTCACGCAAAACTCATTCGGATATGACAGCGGTAGAAGGGCTACTGTCTATGGCTGTATTAAAAGACAAATGCCTGCCACAGGCCACTCATCAACAAATAGAGCACATACATGAAAGCCTGCTATTCTATGATGAACACACGTTCGGAGCATCCGAAAGCGTCAGTGATCCGTTGTGCGAAAACAGTCAGGTGCAATGGGGAGAAAAGTCAGCCTATGCATGGGAAGCAGTCAAAAGAACACAAATGCTGTATGAAACCTCCGTCGGTTTACTTCAAGGAGACCTCCGCAGAGGCAAGAACCCGACCCTTACGATTTTCAATACGTTGAACTGGAAACGTTCGGAGATGCTGACTGTATATATTGATTTTGAAGTGATCCCCCGAAACCAATTCTTCGAAATAACAGACTTTCAAGGACATTCGTTGAAAGTTCAACCGATCCGTTATCGCAGAGAAGGGTGCTACTATGCAATTTTCGCAGAGGATATTCCGCCTATGGGATACAAGACGTTTGAAATTGTCTTCAAACAACCGTCTACTGATACAGGAACTATTACAATAAACAATGCCAGTATCGAAAATCATTTCTACAAACTACAACTCAACCCGGACAAAGGAACGATCCAAAGTTTGTATGATAAAGAATTGAATTGTGAACTGGTCGATAGTTCGTCTCCATGGGAACTGGGTGCTTTTATCTATGAGAAATTAGGTAATCGTGACCAATTGGCCCAATATCGCCTGGATGATTACAACAGAACAGGATTGAGTGAGTGCCGGATCATCGACAGTTCGAATGGACCTATTTATCAACGTATCCTGTTGCAGGGAAAATCTCCGGGAACAGACGAAGCATTCGGGGTCAATCTGGAAATTAAATTATATCATGATACCAAACGAATAGAACTGGAGTACGCAATCAAGCGTCTGCCGGAAACGGATCCCTCAGGGATATACGTTGCTTTTCCCTTCCAACTGCCCGAAGGAAAACTGGCATTCGACGTTCAGGGCGGAACAGTTATATCTGGCAAGAATCAACTGGAAGGGACATCTACAGACTGGAATACTGTTCAAAACTTTGTATCGGTACAAAATAATCAGGCGCAAATTATTATAGGAAGCAGCCTCATCCCCCTCTATCAACTAGGAGACATAAATCTCGGTAAATTTCAATATCAGAAACAATACGAAAGGCCTCATGTCTACTCGTGGGTGATGAATAATTACTGGAATACCAACTTCAAAGCTTCCCAAGAAGGAGAGTTCCGTTGGAGTTACCATCTGACCTCTTCCGTTGACCCATCTAACAACCTTGCTACCAAGTTTGGCTGGAGCTCACGTATTCCTCTATATGCCCGGGTAATGCCGACAGGAACAGAGAATCATAAACCCACAGAGTACTCAGCCTTCCATTTTGAGAAAGACAATTTCCTGATGACTTCATGTACCCCCTCTAAAGAAGAAGGTTATATACTACTGAACATTAGAGAGATAGATGGAAAGAGAACCAACCTCAGGATTTTAAATGAAGACGGGCAAACCATCCCCTTCACAATAGTAAACGCTATTGAAGAGAAATTGGAAAATGAAACGTCAGAGCATATATTTGAGGGGTACCAGAATAAATTTATAAAGATAAAACGTTTTTAATCAAAAGAATCAAATGCGTAGTCTACCCTAAAAAACGGAAGAATCATCACCACAAAGAGACGAGGAGATGTCAAAAGTCAGTAGCAACTCTCCTAATACTATTGACTTTTGCCCCTCATCATCTGTCAGAACGACCGGAAAGTATCTGCTCCAAACTTTCATCGACCACTCCCGCCAACTGAAGATTGGACAGCAAGCGGTCATAAGAAATCCTCCCTACTCCTTCCATTTTCAGCAGCCATCTCCATCCCTTTCCCGATACTAATTCCAGCAGTTGCCCTACCGTCCGGATTTCTTCTTTATACAAGACATTAGTCAGCCTCGTATCGGCCACTTTGCCGACAGACAATTGGAGTACCCTTTCTTCCTGATTCAAATTTATATTCTTGCTTTTATCCGCCAAAGACTGAAAACGGGCATCTATGATATGTTTCCGATAAGTAGCCAACACATTCTTTCTCACTTTCAGTCCTCTGAGATGAGAATTATAAATCTGTAACGCCCTGTCATAAGTAATTCGATGCCGACCGGCAACTTTCTCTATTGACTCCCCCATAGAGATGGAGTAGAAAATATCACGGGCTCCGGGATGAACAATCAATTGGGAAAGTTCACGAATAATAATTTCATATAGAGGTTTACACGTTTTCTGTGTTCGCAATACATATAGCAGATCATCATATCTGGAAATAATAAAGTCGCGTTCCAGCTTTTTCTCTTCCACAATCTTTGCCAGATAATCCGCTTGCAATCCAAGCCTTTTGTGAGCTTCGAGATAGGCAGTCAGACTTTCGTCATCCAAGAACAGTTGGTTGCCCATCCGGCAACTGGTAATGTAACCGAGATTCGCCCAGTTTCGCAGAGTTGCTTCCTGAACGCCATGTCTTTCAGACATTTGTTTTGTTGTGAGCCAATAGGACATAAAAAAACGGAACTAAGTTAATACTCTTACCTAGTTCCGTACCTTTTATATTATAAAAGAGTACGGAGCTGTCACATCCCGCTAATAGGAGGTAGTAACGGCTACCTGATGTATACGGGCAGACAGCCCGTACCCTATGAGAAGTCATAGAAGTACAGGCGTCTTCCCGGCATACATCAAAAAAATCCGTTACAATTTCCTATTAGCCGAGGAAACGCGCAATCGCACACCTTTAAACGGTATGCTACGTTCCGATGACAAAGTTACAAATAGTTTTCGGAAAATAACAAAAGAGGCTAATAAATGTTTGGGGAAAATTAGAAACAAAGCAATCGTCACTATTATATAAATTCAAAAGACTATGTTGTAACAATTAACATTACCAATCCATCATTTTATATTATATAAAAGTAGAACAGAATCTGAATTATTTCACAATATCATTCAGATCAAAGTAGAGCAAACGTGTAGCAGAATCCACATCTTCATCATTCAATGGGACAAAACCGTTTTTCATATAAAAAGGCACAGCAGCCGCATACGCATCAACAGTTAAAAAACGGCAACCTGTTTTATTCTCAATAATAAAATAACTTTTAATAAAATTCAATAGGAATGAGCCTATTGATTGACCTTTTACAGACAAGTCAACACCCAAACGACAAATCTTTGCAGCAGGATAGCTTTTTAAACGCTTCTCATTCACAAACCGATGTTTGCGGAAACGATTGAATTCAGTTTTATTTTCAAAATCAGACAAAGAGATCCTGTCATTGGCAAGACTGAAATAAGCAACCGATCGCTGATTAACTTTATTCTCAAGTACATAACTGACAGCCAGCAAAGCTTCCCGATACAGGAAAGATTCATTCAAAATAAAATCGTTCAAGTCGGTATCTCCGCAATCGAACGATTCTATTTTTTCTGAGGTATCTAGTTTACGCATCTCATACGTTGTCTCTATTAACTGACGATCCATATCTATTTTTTAAATATTTTCATTGCCAGTTCGTAGTCTTTCAATCTTTTTGCCCGCTGCTCGGAGGTCTCCCTGCGTTTTTCTTTCATCCGCTCTTCAAACCGCCGTGCATCTTCTCCGAAAAGTATCGGAGTTTCTTTAATCGGTCTTGCCATACTCACCTATCTCCTTTCTTCATTTAATACGCTACAAAAGTAACCTAATAAATCGGGAAGTGCAAGTAACCAGGAATTTATCTTCGAGACATATATGTCTCAAATACACTCACTATATCTTCTCTATATTTCTTTATATCAAAAAGAGATTGCCGCTATCTTCATAAAACACGGAATAAAATACGAACCGACCTTCGATATATACATCGAGAAATACGATTGGTAGAAGCAGAATTATTCTCACCCCTTTGAGAAAATATTCTCATAGGCATGAGTATTTTTTCTCACTGTGGTGAGAATTTTTTCTCAAGGCGATGAGAATAGTTTGAGAACTTTATTGCAGTTGCCCCGCCGCTTTCAAGTAAGCCACATAGTTTACATACAACTGAAAATGGGCATCCACTTTCGTCTGATACGCCTGTTGCCACATAACTTGCGCTTCCAGATAATCCGAAAGAGTTTCCAATCCCACCTCATACTGTTTGCCGCTGACTTTCATATTCTCTTCCGCCTGTTCCAGCGAACGTTCTGAAAGCTCGCATTCCAGTCGGGCCTCATCCAAATTATTAGTGGCCTGCGTCAATTCAAGCAACATCTTTTCATTGGCATTTTCCTGTTCAAGACGAGTCTGTTCCAGTTTTACCTTGGCAGAGCGCACCTTATTCATACGTTCGCCAAAATGAAACAGAGGTACTGAAACATTCAGAAAGACGGAGAATGATCCTTTTTTCATCAAAGTTTCGTCATTGATTTCCAATCCATGGAAATAGTCATAACTTCCCTTCACTCCCACACGTGGCAGCAGTTCACTCCGATTCAGCTTTACCTGCTGCTCGGCCATGGCGATCTGTTTATTCAAAATACCATATTCGGGACGGGCACTGATATCGGCAACCTGTGTCTTCCACTCTTGCTCCACTTCCGGAAATTCATCCGAGATATCAATCCCCGCTGTCAGAGGCCGACCGATATAATGGCAAAGATTCATGCCGGCAAGACGGAGCGCATTATCCGCCTTGCGCAATGCCAGCTCACTCTCATTAAGTTTCACTTGTACCTTCAACACATCATTCTGAGGTTTCATGCCATGCTGGTGGGCACTCTTCACATTCCGAAACAGCTCATTGAGCAACACATGATATTTCTCCGCTACTTTCTTCATTTCTTTGGCTTTCACTAGTTGCACATAAGCCTTGTCTGTATTCAGAATCACTCCGGATGCAGTCAGTTCCTCATTCAGATGTGCCATTTCCTTGCCGAGCAATGACATTTTATAGGCGGCGCGAATCTTTCCGCCCATATAAAGCGGTTGTTCCACTTGTACTCCGCCTGTATAGACGGTCCCGACTTTATAGTCCAGATTCAATCCGGGGAAATAAGCGTAACCGCTTGTTGCCAACTCTCCAGTAACGGGATCGGGCAGGAATACCGGCAGATTTCCTCCCCGAATGCCCAAGCTGCCGTCTGCCGTACTATACAGTCCGGTTCCGCTTGCTGTAAAATTGGGGAAGAAGTTAGCTTTATAGCTGAGAGACAGCAGCCGGGCTGCCTCCGTCTGTTTATCGGCA
>ERZ779922.533-NODE-533-length-32578-cov-2.846386_pt1 | contig 32578 bp, 44 predicted proteins | sample MGYA00511544_ERZ779922 | MGnify/ENA primary metagenome ERZ779922 (study PRJEB29588, sample SAMEA2154516) | human gut metagenome | biome: human gut; feature: human-associated habitat; material: faeces | place: Denmark | collected 2008/2010 ... | reverse complement strand
TACATAGCTGCATTAGAGGGAGTTGAAAATAAATTTGAAGAAGATAATGCTTAAGATTTGTAAAGTTTGTGGTCAGTATAAAGAAGAATCTGAGTTTCCTATACATTCAGCAGGTAGATTAAGGTCTACCTGTAAGGAGTGTTGGAATAAGCAGAATAGAGAGAAGAGAAATCCAGAGAAAGAGAGACAAAGAGGAAAGGAATATTATCAAAAGAACAAAGCAAGAGTTATTGAAAGAACTAAGCAATGGGCTAAAGATAATCCTGAGAAGAGGAGAGAAATAGTAAGAGAAATGAGGAATAGAAGATACCAAGAATTTCTTAAACTAAAAGAGAGTTTGTCTTGTATTATCTGTGGTGAGTCTGACCCAGCTTGCATAGATTTTCATCACTTAGATGAAAATCAAAAGGAATATCAGATTTCAGATTTAGTTATGAGCAGAGAGAAGATGGTGGAAGAATTAAAGAAGTGTGTTCCAGTATGTGCAAATTGCCATAGGAAGATACACTACTATGGTTCTGACAAATATCCTCAACTGAATAGGTTTGAGGAACAGTAAAATATAATGTTGTATAGTGTATAATAGACTTACTTCAATCTAATATGGATATAGTTTACCAAACAATAGTCTGTTAGTTGTTCTTACAACATTAACTTATAATGCCATTAGTGTATTACAGATTTACATCAATAATCTCCTAAATTATCTACGATAATCTGTTAAATGTTCTATGGCATATCTTACAAAGACATCATTAGTGAAGCAAAGAGTTACTTCCTAATGGTTATATGGCAATATTACTCTTTGCACTATTCTATGATGTCTTTTATTTTTATAGGGGGATAGCTCAGTTGGTAGAGCAATAGAATGAAAATTATACTCTGTTTAAGGTTCTACAGTAATATGTTAGTGTGGAACAGAGTTACTTCAATAAGCGGGAAAATCTATAGGTCATTGGTTCAAGTCCAATTCCCCCCACACAAAGATTAGTGATATACAACACTTACTTCAATATTATACATAAATTAAAGTAAATTAAAGTAAGAAAGGAGTAGATTTTTTAACCAACTTATGTCCTTAGGGGCAACAATTTCAGAAGTGTTGTAGAATATTCTATCTTTTAAAGGCTATCAGTTTTATTACTGGTAGCCTTTTCTTTTTATGCACATTCTTGTGATAATTAAGATATGTTTTACTAAAAAAAAAAAAAAACAATGAAAAATGAAAAGAGTGGAGCTGAGAGCTTCGCAGAAAACATGAGAAAAAAATTAGGTATTTGCAAACCACTTCCTAAAGAAGTAATGGATGATTTGAGGGAAGGTGTAATTGACATTGGTAAAAAGACAGGTGATACCAATGCAGAAGATGTGTTGGATAACTGCCTGATTGAATTGGGCAAACTAAAAGACAACCAGAGTAAGGCTATTGTAATTACTTATCTACTTGGTACTCTGCCTATGAACTTGCAGAAATTCATTGCAGACCAACAGCAAAAGATTGTTATTGGTATTACAGCTAAGAATTTGGCAGGGGAAGGTCCAGAAGCCATGTTGGGTATGCTTCTTATGGGAGCTATGCTTAGGGATGAAGATTCAGATGAATAATGAAATCAAAGTGAGTCTCAGTGTCACATTACAAGGTAGTGTGATGCTGAGCCAAGAGCAGGCTAAAGCTCTTGAGAAAGAAAAAGTAGGCACAGGTTATGACACTTTCAATGTGAGAGTAGAAAGTCTTAAGGATGGTAAGAAAGATGCTGAAACCATTACTGTAAAGACCAGAAAGTGTAAGCCTGCTGGTCAATCACTCAATCTTAGTATGGATGCTTATGACTACATGACAGGAAAAGAAGCTCCTTACTTTGTGAAAGCAAGAGATTGGGAGAGACTTACTAAGAAACAGAGGCTTGAAGCACATCTTAAAAGGATTGTGGAAGAGCTTGGTGGAGTGAGTTTCACCTATGCTGTATTGGATAATTAAATCATTTATAATGTAGGTAGTATGTTATTTGTATCAATTATAGTAGGATTATTGGGTATTGTCTTGCTAATAAAGACTTTTGTTAGATACCACCCTTATTTTGATTTAGTCACAAGCTATAACAAGTATATACTATTGCTATGGTATGATAAGGATGGTGGAAGAACTTACATAAAACTATTGGAAATATGAGTAAAGGGAGAGTTTTAACTAAGAAGAAGTGGGGGCATTGTGCCAGATATTGGAGGAAGTATAAATATAGAATCAAATTCCCAAGAGGGAAACTTAATTCATTTGAAGGAACTCATGCACCTATAGGCTATCCTCTTAAATACTTATCATGGCTGATGTGGTAAGAATAACTTAAAAAAAAAAGAAATCATGATTTATGCAAGAGTATTACTTGCTGCATTTGTTGTTCTTGTTGTTATATACTATGTAATGGTGATAGGACAATTGTTTGGCAAGTGGAAAATAACAAACAGAGAAATCAAATTCTCACTTCTGTGCATTCCATTCTACTATTGGATGGTGTCTCAGGAAGAGAAGAAACAAGTAAAAAGAAAAACTAACATTAAAAAGAGAAAAGATGGCAAATCAAAAACCAATTAACAAGGGGAAAATCCTTGGTATTATTATTACTGTTGTTGCAGTTCTTATGATTGCAATGGCAGGGGCATTATGGGAAGATGCAGACAAGTCAAAGAACTATGTATGTCAGATGCCTGTAACAGGTAATTATGTAGTCTGGACTGATGGTGGATTGCAATGGCAGGGGCTTGGTACTGTAAGAAGTTATTCAAAGACTTCACAGATAGAATTTACAGGTCTTGAGAAGAATAAAGATGGTTATGTAGCAGCAGGAAGTAATCCAGCAGCAGCACTTACATTCAATGACAAAGGTAGAGGTTTCATTGTTGGTTCATTCAGGGTAGTAATGCCTAATGATGCTAAGAATATGGAGAAGATACAAACAGACTTTGGTTCTTAGGAAGCATTGATAGCTAACTTGGTTAAACCTACATTGTATAAAGTTGTAACTTCTTGTGGTCCTCTTATGTCTTCATTGGAATCAGTATCAGAGACAAGGACTGACCTTATTGCTTATATTACAGACCAGTTGAATAATGGTGTATATAAGACCAGAGTATTAAAGACTAAGGTTATTAATGACATCACTGGTGAAGAGGAAGTAAGAGCACAGTCTGAGATTATAGCTGATGGTAATTCTCCGGGTGGTTATAAAAGACAGGAGAACTCACCTTTCTCACAATATGGTGTAACTTGTGGTCTGGTTAGTATCATAGACTTGAGGCTAAGGAAGAATTTGATATAAAGATACCCCTGTGGGTGCTTATTATCATTCTTCTTATTGAACTGATTCCTTTCCTCAATATTGTGCTATTCGCAGACTTTATTATATGGTACATTGTTAAGTCCTATGGTAAACCAGACATATTTTATGACAAGTGTCTATTCAGTCTGAGAGGTGAAACCTATGTAGGACAAGTTTTGGTTATAATTAAGAACTTCTTGAATATTAAAGTATAAAGCAATTACATCACATTTGGATATTCTATTTGATAAGGTGTACTACAATGAACAGTATTGAGCCAAATGTAAAACAAATGTTATGAAACAAAGGGTATATAATATCCTTATGCTCTTACTGATTGGTGGTCTATATGGTTTATACTATATAGACCATCAAGAGGAGCACAAGGAACCTGAAAAGGTGGATGTGTTGAGATTGGAACAACCAGAGTTCTTACTATCAGAGGCTCCTGATGATTATCTTATGGAGGCTTTAGAGTATTATAATGTTAAACATAAGAACATTGTATATGCTCAGGCTATTCTTGAGACAGGTCATTTCAGGTCTAAGGTCTGCAAGGAGTACAATAACTTATTTGGACTCTACAATAGTTACAAAGGTGATTATTACAAGTTTGACCACTGGAGTGAGAGTGTGGTTGCCTATCTCAATTACATACAATATAGATACAAACCCCCGGATGATTACTATCAATTTTTGATTAAAATAGGTTATGCGGAAGACCCGCAATATGTAGAAAAACTAAAGAATATAGTAAAGAGATATGGATAGAGAACAGGCTCAGGAAGAGATAATGAATATAAGGAGTAATTCTATACTCTGTGAGTTACCTACTTCCTTTGGTAAATCTAAGATAGGCATTGATTTGGCTTTAAGGGATAACCCCAGTAGCATACTTATAGTAATTCCAAGGTTAGTCCTGATAAATAACTGGAAAGAGGAGTTTATCAAATGGGGACTTGAATCTTGGGTTGAAAGAGTACAATTCAGTACTTATGTTGGGTTGAATAAACATGTAGAGGAAGAATGGGATTGTGTAATCTTTGACGAAGTACAGCACATGTCAGAAAGATGCAGGGAATTTGTATCTACTATGACTATATATCATTCTATCATGCTTTCAGCTACAGTTACCAGAGATATGAAGTGGGAACTAAGTCAGTTGTTTCCTGATTTTCAGTGTTATACAGTGAAGATGAAGGAAGCTATAGACAATGAAATTCTTCCTGACCCTAAAGTATTTCTAATCCCTCTTGAACTGGATAATACACATGCTGTACATACTATGATTGAACATCCTAAGGCTAAGATTGTCAAGGAATGTCTATATAAAGACAGATGGCAGTATCTTAAGGATAAATCTATTCAAGTGCATATTAAGTGCACTGAGTTACAGTATGTGATAGAGTTAGGAAGCAAGATAGAGTTCTGGAAGAGGCAGTATATGAGAACAAGAAATGAAGGAGTAAAGACAAAATGGTTATTCCTTGCAGGTCAAAGGCTCAAATTCCTTTCACAATTAAAGAACCCTATTATCTTATCTCTTCTGGAGAAGCTGAAATCAGAGAGGGTACTTACATTCTGTAGTTCTATTGAGCAGACAGAAATATTAGGGGAAAACTGTATTAACAGTAAGAACAAGGAATCCTCTATGGTACTTGATATGTTCAATCACAAGAAGTTGGACCACATTACAGCATGTAATATGTTGAATGAAGGTATGAACCTTGTAGATTGCAGAGTTGGTTTATATGCTAATCTGAACAGCAGTGATATTATCATCAAACAAAGATTGGGTAGAATACTCAGGCACAAAGACCCCATCATTATTATTCCATACTTTAGTGGTACAAGGGAAGAAGAGTTGGTTGAGAAGATGCTTGAGGACTATAATCCAGAGTTGGTTGTGAAAACAAATTTAAGTGAAATAAAAGTATGAGAAACAGAGTTAAAATTACTAAAGCAAACTATGTTGTCAATCCTGAGAAGAAGGTGGTAGTTTGTGTTCTGGAGTGTGATATGCAGTTGCAGAAACATCCTGCATGGATTGATATTTATCCCAAAATGTGGGCTAATCTCCTACTTGTAGACCTATGTGGCTCATTCAAGGTAAGAGCTATTGCAAGATGCAATGAGGAAGATGCCTTCAATGAAGAGGTAGGTAAGAGGATTGCAGAATCCAGAGCAAAAGGTAAAGCATTTGCTACTGCTGCAAAGGTTTACAGGGAAATTGAGAAATATTTCTTGAACTGTGCTGCACTTGTGAATGAATCTGTGGAGACTTGTGAACAGGCTGTGAAAGTTGAGAAAGCTCATGTTGAATTGCTGATTGGATAGGAGTATGACAATCTCATTGAATGACAAGGTTATTAAAAAGAGTGGGGTTTCTCTTGGAGAGGTCTTACTTATGATAGCTATTCAAAACAATGTAGATTTCAATGCTGCTGAAAGTGAGTTGAAGAAAAAAGGACTTATCAGTACAAGTTATGATAGGGAAACACATCTTCCTGTAGGGTTATTTGTAACTTCTATGGGAAATAATGTGGTCAATAATATCATTCTTGATTCTGATAAGTCTGTGGGGACTGATGACTTCAATCAAAGAATTGAAGCATTAGTACCTCAACTTCAATCCATTTATCCAGAAGGAAAGAACTTCAACAATCAGTATTGGAGAGGGAATAAAACTGACATTAAGAGGAAGTTACAGACTTTCTTTAAGAAGTATGGGAATGATTACACTGATGAACAAATCATAAATGCAACTCAAGCCTATGTTTCTGGCTTCAATGGAGAGTATAAGTTCATGAGATTGCTTCAATATTTCATTTGGAAAGAAGAGGTAAAGGATGGTACTAAAGTACCTATCTCAGAACTGGCTAACTACATTGAAAATGCTGGTCAGGAAAGTGACCTCACTGATAATTGGACATCTACATTAAATTGATATGGAAGAGAAGGATTCATTTGATAGAGCACTGGAGAAGTTAATACTCCGAAGGCAGAGGATACTGGATGGCAAGATAAATTGTATTCCATTGTCTTTCCCAAGATTAAGAGTATGGCTCCCCGGAATAGAGAAAAGAAGATATAACATTATTACTGCAAATCAAAAGGTAAAAGCTAACTAATTTATTTAATCTATTGTGTAATTGGAAATATTGTTTTATGTTTGCACTGACAAATATATTATAATATGGAGAAAATAACAAGAGATTTAAAAGTATCAGGTATTTATTGTATAGAAAATAAGTTGAATCATAAAACTTACATAGGAAGTTCAAAGAATCTTTATCAAAGGTTATTGAAACACTTTGCCTTATTAAGACATAATAAGCATGAAAATGCTCATTTGCAAAGTGCTTGGAATAAATATGGTGAAGAAAGTTTTGAATGGTTCATATTAGAGTTTTGTGATAAATCTATATTGACTGAAAGAGAACAATACTGTTTAGATTTATTAGGAGGAGAATATAATATTACTAAGAAAGTAGAAAGGAATATCCTATCCAAAGAGTCAAGGATAAAACAGGGAGAGACAAGGAGAAGATTACATCAAGAAGGAAAACTTGATTTTAATTTTAACCCTGTTACTTTGTATGTTTATGACTTAGATGGAAATCTGTTATTTGAAAATCCTTTGGGATTGAAAGATACAGCTACTAAATTAGGTATCTCTCCTTCAAGTATATGTAGGGTAACTAATGGAACTTATCAACAATGTAAGGGCTATAGGTTTTCTTATAAACTTGAGCAGTTATCACCTCTTGAAGTTAAATCTAACAAACAAAATACCAAATACAATAATTATAGGCACTGCCCTACTATAGAGTAATCTATAGATGTAACACCTGAATATCCTCGGAAGCTAAGTCAAGAAATTGATATGCCAACTTGAGGAGGCATAGGCTATACCTTGAGTATAGATTCAGCCCCAGAGACTAAATGCAGGTGCTCCTATTTAATAATAGGATGAAGACATAGTCCAGACCACAAAACATGATGCTTTGCTGTGGCTTTCAACTGTGGTTAAAGTCATGTGTAGTGAAAACTATAGTGGTATGAGGAAAATCAAAACTTGCTGACTATATGCTTGTTTATGAACCCTTCTTCTATGCAATTGAGCACCCTGACCAACTAAGGTTGAAGATACTCTATTTTACCCTTGAAATGGGTAAAGAAGAGAAGTTCTATGAATTCTTATGTCACCTATTATTTAGGCTTGACAGAGTAAGAATAAGTCCAACTGATTTGAAGAGTACTTCTGCTGATAGACCAGTTCCTCAGGAGATTTTAGATTTGCTTGCATCTAAGAGATACCAAGTGTATATCCAGAAGTTTAAGGAAACTATAATCTATATTGATTCAGAGAGAAATCCTACTGGTATTAATAAGTATTGTAGGAATTTTGCTCTGAGTAGAGGGAAGTTCCACTTCAAGAAGGTTATCATGAAGAATGAAGCTGGATTTGAAGAGGAGAGAGATGTAATAGACTATTATGAACCAGATGATAAGGATGAATATGTAGAAATTATCTTAGACAACTATTCAAATCTTATGCAGGAGAGTGGTATGAATAAAATGCAGACTATTGAGAAGATGAGTAAATATTTCATCACTCAAAGAGACCAGTTTGATTTTAATATCACTGCAATCCAGCATCAAGCTCAGGCTCAGGAAGGAATTGAAAATCAGAAGTTGAATAAGATGATGCCTTCATCTGATGGTCTTGCAGATTGTAAGACTACCACAAGGGATGCAAATCTTGTGCTTGGTTTATATAGTCCATTTAAGTATGGTCTAAGGGAATATGAAGGTTATGATGTGACCAAATTCAAAAACAACATCAGGTTTATGCAAGTTATTGAGGATAGAGATAATGGAGCAGGAGGTCAAATATGTCCACTGTTCTTTGATGGAGCTGTAAGTACATTTACTGAACTTCCCTTGCCTAATAATAAGCCTGAACTTGAAAGATGTCTTGAATATATTGAGACAGTTGTAAGAAGGAGGACCAACTATACTTTCATGAATGTCTCTATAAGAAAAGCCAGAGTAAGAAAGTGGAAGATGAATTTGCATAGGTTAGTTAAATTGATTACCTTTGCAGACTAATTAAATAAGGAGGAAAAAAAAATGATAGTATTACCTACAGAAAGGAAGAAAGCAGAGAACTACAATCCAAGCCTTTTGGTTCTATTTGGTAAGCCAAAGAGTGGTAAATCAACTCTTATGGCTGCACTTGACTCTAATCTTATTATAGATTTGGAGAATGGATACAGAGCCTTAAGTGTTATGGATATTCAAGTAAGGTCAGCAGAAGAACTGTTTCAGGCAAAAGCACTGATTGAAGCTAAGATGAAGAAAGAGGGAGCATTCCCTTACAGATTTATCACTATTGACAATGCTACAAGGCTTGAGGAAATGTCATTACCTTATGCAGCACGTCTCTATAGAAATACTGCAATGGGACAGAGTTGGGGAAAGGTTAAAGACCCTAAGACTGGTAAGTTTGAGATTGACCCTAAGGCAGATGTAAGATTATTGCCAAATGGTGCAGGGTATCTGTATTTAAGGCAGGCAATCAGAAAGATGATTGATATGTTTAAACCTTTATGTGAGACTCTTATCTTAGTGGCTCATGTAAAAGACAAACAAATCAAGAAAGATGGTGAGGAAATGTCTGAAATGTCAGTTGATTTAGCTGGTAAACTTGGAGACATTATCTGTGGAGAAGCAGATGCAATTGGTTATATTTATAGAGAAAAGAATAACACTCTTATCTCTTTTGAAGGTGGTGATAACACCATCAGAGAAGCAAGACCATTGCATTTGAGAGGTAAGAAGTTTGTAGTTGCTACATCTGATGAAGACAATCATATCAAGGTTGATATGAGTAAAATCTTTGTTTGATGAATAGGAATGAAGTAGTCAAGATTAGTAGGCTTGTAGCCTTTGGTGGACTGACTGAAACAGAAGTAAGTATTCTATTGATGCAATACTGTTTGGAGCATAATAAGCCTTATTATGAAACTACAGTGTTTGTTACTCTTCTATTAAGGTCTGGGGATATAATGCCCTTCTTTATGGAGGCATTGGAATATTATGAAAAGAAATACACCATAAATAAACTTCAAAGCAAGCCCAATGAAATAGGGCAAAGACAAATAATTTTTATAAATTAAACATTATGAAAGAGTTAAGTAGATTTGAGTTGGCTATTGTTAAAAGAACAGCCAAGAACACTAAGAGTTTGAGAGCCAAAAGGGACAAACTGGTAGAGAAGATTGAGAAAGCACAGGAAGAACTGGGTGTAATCAATGAAGCCATTGAAGGCTTTGAGGCTCCTATCAAGACTATGACTGGTGGCTTCACTTCTGAGGAAGTTCTTGCTGGTATCATGGCAGTAGCAGAAGCAACAGAAGCAGCTCCAGAAGGAGAAGTTTCAGAAGAGGTTGTAGGAGAGGTAGAAGTACCTGCATCTGAGGCAGTTACATTGGCAGAAGAGGTAGCACCTGCAAATCCATTTGGAGAAGTGGCAGATGAAATGCCTTTCAAGGATTAGTCACGTAAAATCAGTAATTTAAGATGAAGAATTTAAACAAAAGTTTCATGGCTGTTAAGGTAGGTAAAGAATCAGTTGAAGGTTCTTTCAAGATGTACAAAGGTATGGCTGCATTCAATATTGTAGCTGTAAATCCTACTAAGGCAGAATTAGAAGCTCTCACAGGTAGAGAGATTGAGAATGACCCTGAATATGTTGGTAAAACTGATGAAGGTAAGGAACAGGTGAGAGTAGTATTTTATGGTAAGACTGCTCCTGATGCCAAGCTGAACAATGGTATTGAGATGCTTATTCCTATCAGCTTTATGCTGACTAAGGATTACAGGGTAGGTCAGACCAGTGGTAAATATCAGATTATTGATAAGTTTGGTAGAACTGCTTGGGCTACAAAGGAAGAAGTACAGTCCAAGGCTATTCCTCAATACACTTCTGGACCAGCCAATATTAGTGCTAACTACAGACTTGCATGGCAAGGTGAGGAGTTCTTGACTGATTTCCTTATTCAGTGGCTGAATATTCCGGGTCCTGCTGTATATAAAGACAAGGTTTGGGTGATGAAAGAGAACCCTGATGACAGTGAGGTTTCTCTTGATATGGCAGCCCTATTCAAAGGTGATGTAAAAGAGCTTAAAGAGCTTGTTACTCTTGCTGCTGCTTATATAGTTAAAGGTGCAGTAGGTATCAGAACTGTGGATAATGAAAATGGTACAAGACAGTATCAGGCTGTATTCACAAGGAAGTTTGCAAAGAATGCTGTAACAGATTATAGCAAGATTGATGCTGCAATCACAGAGTTCCAGAATGCAGGTGGTGCTCCGGGCACTGAGTTCTCAACTCAACCCTTACATGAAAATGTAGTAGAAGCTACAACTTTCACACCTGCTGCTGACAATGACCCATTAGAAGCAGCTACAGCTCCTACATCAACTCCTTGGGGTTAATAACATAAAGATTTAGAACTATGGCTATTAGTATTGGTAAACCTAATATCAGATTAGAAGAGATTTTATCAAAGGTATCAGAATTAGACATTTTGAACCATTATTTTGGGGTAAGTAATGTTCCCTGTATTATATCAAGTCCATTAAGACCTGATAACCATCCATCCTTTGGTTTTTATAGCATAGATGGTCAAAAGATACATTGGACAGACTTTGCTACAAAAGATAAAGGAGGAACATTTGATTTATTAGGTAAGTATTGGGGGGAGAGTTACAATGATGTGCTTGCACATGTTTGGGAGGACTTATCCAAGATTACTAAGACTAATGGCTATAGTGCATCAGGTAAACCTAAAGTTGTCACTACATTAGGGTTATACAAATCTAACCTTGATTTACAATGTAAGACAAGAGAATGGAGAGAGTATGACCTTGAGTATTGGGCTTCATTTGGCATCACTTTAGAGTGGTTGAAATATGCTGACATTTATCCTATATCCTATAAAATAATCATAAAAGGAGAGTCCAGAATGGTCTTTCCAGCAGATAAATATGCTTATGCTTATGTAGAATATAAGGAAGGGAAAGTCACTTTAAAGATATATCAACCATTCAATAAAAAGGGATACAAGTGGTCCAACAGGCATGATAGGTCAGTAATTAGCTTATGGACTAAAGTACCTGAATATGGGGATAGGATATGTATCTGTTCCTCAATGAAGGATGCTTTATGTCTATGGGCAAACACTGGAATACCAGCTATAGCCATTCAAGGAGAGGGTTATGGTATCAGTGATACTGCTGTTAATGAACTCAAAAGAAGATACAAGAAAGTATTTATCTTATTGGATAATGATAAAGCTGGTCTCATAGATGGCAAAAAACTTGCTGAGCAGACTGGATTTATCAATCTTATTCTACCTAAAACATCTCAAGGAAAGGATGTTTCAGATATGTATTATTATTATGGAAAGGAGTATTTATGCAACACAGTAATGAAATTGTTGAAGAGTGGAGGACAATAGAAGGTTTTGAAAACTATGAAGTAAGTAACTTGGGGAGAGTTAGGAGGGTCGAGTATATAAAGCAAAGAGAAGACTTTAATGGTTATCCTATAGTAAGCCTATATAAAGGTGGAGAGGGAAAAACTGCAAAAGTCCATAGACTTGTAGCTCAAGCATTTATACCAAATCCCAACAACTTGCCTCAAGTTAATCATATAAATGAAGTCAAAACCCACAACACTGTTACCAATCTTGAGTGGTGTTCTCAACAATATAATAATAGTTGGGGAACAAGGCTTGATAGGGTAGCAGCTAAACATTGTAAACCTATTCAGCAATTAAGTACTGATGGAACTCTCATAGAAGAGTTTGATAGTACTTATGATGCTCAAGCAAAACTTGGCATTAGCAATAGTAATATTTGTGCATGTTTGAAAGGTAGAAGGAAGATGGCTGGTGGTTTCCTATGGAGATATAAATAGAGAAACTGTCTGCATCCACTGGGTTCACTAATATAGTATTGCCACATTTTGAAGGAGGAAAAGATGTCTCAGACCTATATAAAACAATAGGAGACAAAGAACAATTCAGAGAAATAATTTTAAGCCTATTTAATAGGTAATGTTTTATCACTAAAAAAAAAATCATGGAATTTAGAAAAGTAACCATCATCAACAACAAAACTCAGTCTCAAAAAGTTATTCAGGCATCTACTGCAACTACACTGGGTGAGTTGAAAAGAGAAATGAGAGAAGCAGGTATTGAATATGAAGGAATGACATTCTTTGAAGGTCATTTGAGAGCAGAATTGAAAGATGATGCTTCTATCCTTCCTACCAACATTCCTTACAAAGAACAGGTAGTAAATGATTTGACATTCCTGCTGACTGCACCTGAAAAGAAAATCAAGTCTGGTGCAATGTCAAGGGCAGAAGCCTATAATGCAATCAAGGCAAGAGGCTTGCAGGATGAATGTGTAAAAAGATTTGGAAAGAACTTCACCATGTGTAAAACTCAGGACTTGATTGACCTGTTGGGTGAAGGTGGTGCTCCTGCAAAAGAGGAAAAGAAAGGGGTTGTAAAAGAAAAGCCCGCAAAGAAAGAAGTAGCAAAAGAACCTGTAAAGGAGGAGAAAGTAGTGGAAGCTGCTGCTTCCTCTGAGGGTGATGTTGCTGGTGCTCTTGAAATCTTACTTGAGAACCTTTATGGTTCTGATGTGATTGAAGAGGGAACCTATGACAGGGTTATGGCTGTATTGAAAGGTACAGATTACAAAGAACCCGAAAGGATGTCAAGGTCTGAAATCAACAAGATGTTTGACTTTGTTCATTAAGTAGAAACCAGTGAGGGAGGAGGCTGAATAAGCCTTCCCCCTCATTTTTTTTATCATGCAATGACCGAAGAAATAAAGAAACAAGTCCATGAACTACATGATAGTATCATGGAAAGACCAAATCAAATCCTACAGTGCTTTCAAGACTTCTTTGGTGAGGGGAGAGTAGAAATGCAGGGTTTTTACACTAAGGATGAATTATATACATATCTTAGTAGAACCCCCTTAGGAACATTCATGGAACTGAGTAATATAGTAAATTCTTCTGCTTACCAAAACATGAATAAAGAGGACCGAGACTTAGTAAATCTCTTTTGGACAGCAGAAGGTGCTAATAATGAAACTGTTGTAAGTGACTCTGCATTGGCTAAATATTTCTTGCCAATAATAAAGGAGAAGATTGCTAATACTATGTTCAATAACTTATTCATTCTTATTTATTTTCCTACAGTAAGGATTACAAATGAATATGATAAGTATGTAGATATTAAGGAGTTATGGCTTAAAGTTCCTTTCAATTGGATGGGAAAAGGTAAGGGATATTTTGGAGTGAATAGGTCTAATTATCCACTAAACCAATTCAAGAATGGATATATGCACAGCCATGTATCTTCTATTCCAATAGAAGACTTTGAGAAGTTTCAGACACCTTGTACTGGTAGAGGACCTATCAATTCTTCTCTTTCTACATTAGCTATAGGATATGATGAAGCCATTTGGCAGTTATTATGTCTGGAGCTTGACAGGTATGTAAGAGTAGAATCTATTGATGGAGTTCCACACCATAGGCTTGAGAATATTCCTGTACCAGAGATGGGAGATGCTAAGGACAAATTCTCTATGCAATCCCTTAGAGGTGTAATTCCTCGGAGTGGTATCTTTGGAAGAGAACAATTCAAGCTATTCATTAAATACCTTCTGGAGACTAAGAAGATTAGGTTCAACTATAGTAATGGAAGTTATGGGATAGGAATGTCCTTCATTGATACAGTGGTTCTTATCAGTAATGAATTCATTAGCTGGTATAATACTGAATATAACAAGCATACTTTTGATATTAGTTATGCTGACCTTGTTAGTGAGGGTATCATCAATGAATGTATCATAACCAATGGTAAAGTCTATATACCAAGAGCAGTGAGAAGGAATCGTAGTGATGACTATCAGAGATATGTAGGAAGGAAAATCTGTACATTCAAAGGTAGGGAAATTACCTTGACTATTTATGGAATACTATCCTCAGAGGAGGAGTCTCTTAATAGAACAAGGATACTGAATTTACAATATATTGAAGCTATTGTATGTAGCATGTTGAGAATATTAAATTATGGATATGGAAGAGAAGAAAGAAGTGAAACCAGTGCTGGAGTTAGTCCACAGACAGGATATATTTAAGATTGTCATTCCAGCAGAGGTTGAGAAAAAGATAAGATTTTTATGCAAGAACATCTGGGATGTAGAATGGTCAGGTGTCTTGTTCTATAAAGTTGAGGGAGCTTTTGAAGATAAATCCCTAACTATCAGATGTGTGGATTTGTTCCAAATGGACATTGGTACAAGTGCATATACTGAGTTCAATGTATCTCCTGATATGGCTACATACATGGTAGACCATCCTGAATTATTGGAAGAGGGGATATATCAAGGATTAATCCATAGCCATAATAACATGGCTACTTTCTTTAGTGGTACTGTTACAGAAACTCTAAGTGCAGAAGGTAATGATATGGCTCACTTTGTATCCTTGATTGTGAATAATGCAGGTAAATATACTGCGGGTGTTACAAGGAAGTACAAATGTGTACAGACTGTATCTGAGAAATACACTTATCCTACTTGGAATGGTGAAGTAAGAGAGGGAGTAGAGACCTTTGATATTGAAGAAGAGAAACTTGAATGGTTCAATTTGGATATAGTATTTGAGAATGCAACTGATGACTTTGAGACTGAAATGATGGAAAGAATCAAAGAAATCAAAGAGTCTAAGAAGAAAGTTGTAACTCCTGTATATAAGGGCTATCCTCAATATGGTAACTATAGAAAGAACATTGCCCCAACTGAGGAGGTGGGGAGTACATTTCCTATGGATAAAGATAAATACTATTGGGAAGAAGGAAGAGGCTGGTATAAAGCTAATGAAGCTAAGCAATTACCTGTTAAACAAGGTGAATTGCCTTTTGACCAGCCTGAGGAAGAGAATCTTGACATTCCTTATGGTGTTGTAACAGTAGATGAAGACATAGTTCAATCTATTGTAAGGCAACTTGTTACATCAAGTATTATCATTTCAAATGAAAGTGCAGTTGATGTCAAGAAGTGGGCTAATTCTATGGAGAGTCTTTATAGAAGGAGATTTGGAACTGTCAAAGAGTTTGAATACTTTGCATCAAACTATGTAGATTATCTTATTAATTATACCTATGATGCAGATGTCATGATAGCAGTTAATAATGATGATACTGTTATGGCTGCATTACTGGCACATGATGTAAGGGAAGAACTTGAGAAATTACCAAAGAATCCTTGGTTAAGTGTTTATATCAAATTAATGGATGATTATATTATCTGATTATGGAAGATGAAGTATTAGAAAGTGCTATAAACCAAATGGTTGGTGAACATTTGGAAACTGTTCATTCAGAGGCTCCAGTAGAGATTGATGAACAAGGAGAAGCATTACTTGAAGCTACATTAGCTGCTGAGGAAGTAGTGGTTCCACCTAATTCAGGTAGTTTGCTTGTAGATGAAGCTACAAGTAGATTCAGTGGAGCTATCTGGTATAGTGCCATTCAGTCTAAAGTTATTACATTAGCTGGTGTAGGTGGTATAGGAAGTTATGTTGGTTTCCTACTTGCAAGACTAAAACCTGCTGGATTATATTTATATGACCCAGATATAGTTGAACAGGCTAATATGTCTGGTCAATTGTATGGTAGTGGTGACTTAGGACAAGCAAAGGTTAACTCCCTTCATAGGATGTTGCAGGTATATGCAAACTACTATAACAGTGTAGCATATCAAGAAAGGTTTACTGCTGAGAGTGAAGCTACAGATATTATGATTTGTGGCTTTGATAACATGGAAGCAAGGAAACTGTTCTTTGATGCTTGGGAAGACAGACTAATGTCCAAACCTGAGGAAGAGAGAGGTAAAATGTTGTTTATTGATGGTAGGTTGGCAGCAGAAGAATTTCAAGTCTTTGCTATTCAAGGCAATGATATAAGAGCTATGAGAGAGTACAGAAGTAAATGGTTGTTCAGTGATGCAGTAGCAGATGAAACTATCTGTAGTTACAAACAGACAACCTTTATGGCAAATATGATTGCATCAGTAATGGTTAATCTGTTTGTAAACTTCGTGGCTAATGAATGTAATCCTATTATAGATAGGGATGTACCTTTTATGACTCAATATTCTGCTGATACAATGTACTTTAAAGTAGAAATGTAATGGCAATAAGTGCACAATTAAACAGGCAACTTCATGATATATTCATGAATAGAGGTGCTATTCAATTCCCAGACTATATTAAACCCCATCTTGCCTTTGAAAACAATAATGTATTCAATCTATTCTTAAGAGTAGATATTAGTGGACCGGAGATTGATGTTCCATTAATGTGTAAGTACAAGGTTGAGGAAGGGTTATTTAGTAACTACAATCAGCCTAATAGTTTAAAGGAAATAGCTGTTGCTTTATTTGAGAATAGTTATCCTCAATCAAGAAGAACTGCAAATGCAATCTTCAAGACATTGCAGATGAATAATACAAGAGACAGGCTTATGAAGATTACAACTAACAATGGTGAGGTGTATTATGGTGGTAATGGTTATATTCTTGACAAAGATTATAACATATTAATACTGTACACACTTCATGGAGTTATAGGTGAAGATAGGATTCTACACTACAAAACTGGTAGAATCTATGTGAATCCAAAGGTCTTTGTAAGCAATGGTCTGATTGAGAAAGGCATCATTAAAACAGTCATTCCTGCATTTGTACAGGAGGGTATCATGGTAGCTACAAGCAGCTTCATAGGAGTTACTGCTCAGGATATTAATACTTATATAAGGAATTCAAATGGCTTTCTTACTCAAGTAATTAAGCCATTGCCTGAGATAATAGTAGCTGATGTGACTGATAGGTTTATAGTAAGACCTAAAAAGCCTACTCCCTCTACATTCAACAATGATACTATGAATGATTACCTTCTGGAGCATCTTGATGAGGTTGTGAAAATGACCTACATATCATGACATTTGAGGAATATTTTGGTGGATGGGTAAGGGTTATAGATATAAAGGAACTAAATAAGGTAGTAGGACAGGTAAGTTTAATTAAAAGAGACTTGCTTTGTCCTGCATATCCTGATATATTTAAGGCTTTTAATCTGTGCCCTTACAACAACCTTAAAGTTGTAATGATAGGACAAGACCCATATCCTCAAAAGGATGTGGCTACTGGTGTCTTGTTTGGGAACAAGGAGGGGACTAAGTTGTCTCCTTCTCTTGAAATAGTTAAAGAGGCTTGTATTAATTTTGAAATTCCACATAATGGTATTATCTTTGACCCCACTTTAAAGAGTTGGGCTAAACAAGGAGTACTAATGATTAATTCTGCATTGACTTGTGAGGTGAATAAAGTAGGTAGTCACACAATGATGTGGAGACCTTTCATGACCAAGTTACTAAAGAATTTATCAGAGTGGCAGACTGGTATTATATATGTTCTATTTGGTGAACAGGCTAAAACACTTAAGCCTTATATCAATAAGAATACCAATATAATACTGGAAGAGAAGCATCCTGCATACTATGCAAGGCAAGAAGAGAGGATGCCATCTACTGTATTTCAAGAAGTGAGCAAACTAACTAAAGAGAAATATGAAGAACCAATTGTGTGGTTCTCAGAGTATTAATTACAAAAAAAAAAAAGTATGAAGAAACTTATTTTTGTTGAGACTGGTAAGGAAGTGGAAATGGGCAGAACAATTGCCTTTGGGATGAACAGTGCTTATGGTTTTATTCCATTTTATACTGCAACTATCTGTGAAGAGAGTATTCCATTTCTTATTGAAGAGGGTGTAATCAAGGAAGTTGAGGAGAAGGTTGAAGAGGAGGGAACCCATATTGACCCTTACTTCTATATAGAACATCTTGCAAAGAGGATTCATTGGAACAAAGACAATTTACAGAAGTATCTTGCAAACCTTTATACAATTTATCCTGCTGCTGTTCTTTTAATTATGTTGAGAGAAATAGCCATTGTTATGGATGAAAAGTATAAGAACCATATTGAGAATAGCAAGGAGATTTATGTCATTAGCTGTCTCAATGGAGAAATATCAAAGGTCAAGGACCTGAATAAAATCAAGAACTTCAAGAATTTTGCTGCATTCAGGACATTGGATGATGCTCTTGCAGCTAAACATATCTTGAAAGACCCTATGAAACAATTATTTAAAAGAGGTGGAAAACAGAAGGATTAGAAATGCCACTCCAGAAGAGTATGGTGATATAAAGTTTAAATCCAAGATTGAGGCAATGGTCTATAGGACCTTGCTTCAACATGGGTTTGAGCCTGAATATGAAACTCATACTTACACAATATGGGAAGGATTTAGACCTACTGTACCTTTTTACACCCGTAATAAAGCTAAGGCTACAATACTAAACCTTAAGAAGCTAATTAATATTACTTATACCCCAGATTTCTACATGGAGTATCAAGGATTAAAGATAATAATTGAAGTCAAAGGTCAGGTCAATGATGTGTTCCCTTACAAATTCAAGATGTTTAGGAAACATATAGAAGATTTGCCAGATAGAGAAAATTATCTTATCTTTGAGGTCTTTACTAAGAAACAACTCTTAGAATTTATTCAAATTATTAAAGATGAAGCCAATAGAAAGAATGAGGAAATTGCTCAGCAGTTTACCAAAGAGTGATATAGCTTTAGGTGAACAGTTTATTCAGAGTAGAGATTTTGAGTCACTCAAGGACTTAGTGGATTCAGCAATCTACAAGGTTAGGAAGCACAAAGCCAGAAAAGATGAAAAGGGTGGAGTGCCACCTAAACAGGAGTATCTTGATGTGGACTTGACAGAGTTAAGTAATTTAAAGGCTGAGGTGGATGTATATTTAACCCAGCTTGAAGTTCCCAGTAATGAATGGGAAGAAGACTTAGAGGATGATTATGATTATGGAGAAGAGTATTAAAGAACTATCTTGGAATGTAACGGAGGAAGAGTACAGGAAAGACCCTGCAATCAGCTATAGTACATTATCAAGATTTGAAAGGGAAGGTTGGAGAAAGATAGGTTCATTATTTGATAAGATAGAGACACCTGCATTGCAATTTGGAAGTGCAGTGGATTGTATGCTTACTGATGGTGAACAGGCTTTCAATGACAGGTTTATTGTCTGTGAGTTTCCTAACTTATCAGATAATTTAATCACTATTACAAAGGTACTGTTCTCAAAGTATGGAGATACTCATAGAAGAGTAGATACCATTGATGATGATATTATCAGTGATGTGGCTGTTGCCAATAGCTACTATGCAGGGGATTCTTATAGGGCACTTAGAATCAAGAAAGTAAAAGAAAGCTGTAATGAATATTACAGTTTACTTGCACTTGCAGGAGAGAAGACTATCTTGTCTCAAAGGGATTATAATGATGTAATGTCTTGTGTAAATGAGCTTACAAGTAACTCAGTTACAAAGGATTTCTTCTTTACTGACCCTTGGGATAGTAGTATTGAGAAGGTATTTCAGCTCAAGTTTAAAGCTGAGTGGAATGGAATACCAGTCAGATGTATGTTTGATGAATTGATTGTTGACCATGTAAATAAAGTGATATATCCTATAGACTTAAAGACTACAGGGCATCCAGAGGAGGAATTTGATGGGTCATTTGCTACATGGAGATATGATATTCAAGCCAAGCTATATACATATATCCTTCAAGAGTGCATTAAGAGAGACCCTTATTTCAGTCAGTTCAAGATTCAGCATTATCAATTTGTTGTAATCAACAGAAGGACAATAGCCCCTGTCATTTGGGAATTTCATGGGAACTTTGGTATGGTGGATTTAAAGGATGAAGAAGGTAAGATTTATAGGGATTGGAGAAAGATTCTCTCAGACCTTAATTATTATCTTGGTAATCCTAATCTGAAATATAGTAAGGAAGTAATGGAAAATGATTGTATTATGCAAATAAAGAATTTAGTACCAGCATGACAGAGTTAGAATATTTTAAAGGTGATGAACTGGCAGCTTCTACTTGGAGAAATAAGTATGCAGCAGAGAAAGAACAGACTCCTGATGATACTCATAGAAGGCTTGCAAGAGAATTTGCAAGAGTAGAAAGTGACTATCATTGGAAAGGCTCAAACAGGATGAAACTATCCAATTATGGCTATCAAAGACCTAATCTTGATGAAGAAGCTATCTATCAGTTATTCAAGGACTTCAAGTATATTATACCAGGAGGTTCAGTGATGTCTGGTGCAGGTACTGGTCAATTAGTTTCATTGTCTAATTGCTTTGTAATAGGTAGTCCTAAAGACAGTTATGCAGAGATAATGAAGACAAGGAGCCAGCAAGCTCAACTTATGAAGAGAAGGGGTGGAGTAGGGTATGACCTATCTGAACTCAGACCAAGAGGAGCCAAGGTAAATAATGCAGCCAAGTCTTCAACAGGTGCAGCATCTTTCATGGATGTATGTTCTGATATTACTAATGAAGTTGCTCAGAATGGAAGAAGAGGTGCTCTTATGTTAAGTATGAGCATCAATCATCCTGATATTGAGGAATTTATTACTAAGAAACAGGACTTAACCAAGGTAACTGGAGCTAATATAAGTGTGAAAGTTACTGATGAATTCATGCAGGCTGTAATGGAAGATAAGGATTACTGGCTTAGGTATCCTGTAGATTGTCCTAATTTTGAAATGTTATATTCTGATAATTTCGAGTATAATGTTTTATATAGCACAGATAGAGGTCATATAAAGAAAGTGAGGGCAAGAGAGTTATGGAACACTCTTATGCACTGTGCTTGGAATACTGCTGAACCGGGGATTATGTTTGAAGGAGTAATGCACAACTATTCTCCTGATGGTGTATATCCTGATTTCAAGATGATTGGAACTAATCCTTGTGGAGAGATACCAATGGGTCCATTTGATAGCTGTAGATTGATTCATATTAATCTTAGTAGCTATATTATAAACCCATTTACAGATAAGGCTCACATTGATGAGGAACTGCTCTATATGCACTCTTATGAAGCTATGAGATTAGCTGATGATTTGGTTGATTTGGAGATTGAGGCTGTTGATAGAATTATCAATGCAGTTAAGAATGATACTGATGATACTGAGTTCAAGCTATGGAGTAGAATCAAAGAGACTGCAATTCAGGGAAGAAGAGCTGGTCTTGGATTCACTGGACTTGCTGATGCAATAGCTATGTTAGGCTTAAAGTATGACTCTGATGAAGGTATTCAGAAAGTTGAACAACTGATGAAGATTATGTTCAAAGGTCAGCTTGATAGTAACATTGATATGGCTGTTGAGAGAGGTAAATTCCCTGTTTGTAATACACCAGTTGAGTTTGAGAACGTGGGATATGAAGGAGGTAATCTGTGGTATAAAAAATTAGCTAAGAATTTTCCATCTGAATGTACAAGAATGCTCAAATATGGAAGAAGGAATATCAGTTGGTCAACTGTAGCTCCTACTGGAACTGTAAGTATCATGGCTGGTACAAGTAGTGGTATAGAACCTGTATTCATGCCTTTCTATCAAAGAAAAAGGAAATGTATGGATTCTAAGGATAGAGTGGATTATGTAGATAAGGTAGGTGAGAAATATACCTTGTTTACTGTAGTTCATCCTAACTTGAAGAGATGGGCTGTAACTACATTGAATTACAGTGAAGAGGAAGTCAATGATTGGTCTGTTGGAGTATGGCATGAAGTATGGAAAGAAAGTCCTTATTATGGTTCTACTGCACCAGAGATTGATTGGAGACAAAGAGTTAAATTGCAAGGAGTAGTTCAGAAATATATCACTCACAGTATCAGTAGTACAGTTAATCTGGCTAAGGAAACTACAGAAGAGGAGATTGCTGACATCTATATTGAATCTTGGAAACAAGGATTGAAAGGTATTACCATTTATAGGGATGGTTGTAGAGAAGGTGTATTAACTAAGGTTGAGAAACCTACAACCATTACTGACAGGCAAGCTCCTAAGAGACCAAAAGAACTTGAAGCTGATGCTTATTTGATTAAAGCAAAAGGTGAACAGTTTATTATCTTAGTTGGTATGTTGGATGGCAAGCCCTATGAAATCTTTGCATTCAGACCAAGGAATCCTATTAGTTTCAAGCCTCATAAGGGTATTATAACCAAGGTAAGTAAGATGCACTATAGCTTTACATCAGAGATATTCCATATAGACAATCTTGAATTGGCTAATGAAAATGTTGAAGAGAATGCAGCTACTTTATATTCTTCTATGTTATTGAGACATGGAGTGAATATTAAGTATATTGTCAAGACTGCAAAGAAGGTTAATGACAATATATCTTCATTCAGTTCAGCTATGTGCAGAGTGCTTAGTAAATATATCCCCAATGAAGAAATCAAGGGAGAAGTATGTCCTGATTGTGGTGGAACTCTTGTAAGAGAAGGTGGTTGTATTCACTGTAAGGACTGTGGCTATAGTAAATGTTTGTAGTATGAAGATTGAAACTAAATATAGTATGGGAGATGCTGCCTTTGTTATGCACAATAACAGGGCAGTTCCCATAAAAATCATGGGAGTATATTATTCTCTTGATGTATATAAAGGTGAGCATATTACTTATGCAAGTGATATAGTAGTTGCTGGTGGTCCAATCAGGTTTGAGGAAAAGTATGTGTTTAAAACCAAAGAAGATTTGTTGAAATCATTATGAAAATAAAAGTAAAAGAGATAACAAGTGGATGTTTTCCTGTAAGGACAGGAGAGGATAAATCAGATTGTTTTGACTTATGTCTGGCAGAAGATGTGACTTTAAAGAAAGGAGAAGTTTATGTTGCAAAGTTAGGTATTGCAACTGAACTTCCCAAAGGAATGGTAGCTAAGATTTATAGTAGAAGTAGTGCCCCAAGTAAGTTAGGAGTAACTATTGCTAATGGTCTTGGATTCATTGACACTATTTATAATGGTGATACAGATGAATGGAGAGCACCATTATATGCTTTCAAGGCTGTAACAATTCCTAAAGGTACAAGAGTATGTCAATTTGAGGTTAAATTATCTCAATTTGCTACTGTATGGCAGAAGATAAAATGGCTATTCTCTTCAAAACCACTTCTGGAGCCTGTGGATTTCCTTGGAAATGAAGGTAGAGGTGGTATTGGTAGCACAGGAAAGTAATCACTAAAAAAAAACATGAAACATGGAGTTTGTATGGAAAATTGTAGCAATGATAGTGGTACTGGCTTAGCCATTATTGCAGGAGTTGTTAATCTAATAATGAACAGGAGGAAGATAGACCCTAAAGTAGGAAGAATTTCATTTAGAGAGTCTATGGATTTGGTTGAATTGCCAATTGTCACATTTATGAATAATGGTAAGAAACTGAACTTCCTGCTGGATACTGGAGCATCCTATTCTTCAATTAATGAAGCAGCTCTGGAAGGGTTATCTTATGAAGAGACTGGAGAGAGTGGCTTTGGAATGGGAATTGAGGGTACTGTTAAAGAGGACAGAGGTTATATCAGAATGAATGTGGACTATAGAAGTCAAAGCTATGAGGATGATTTCCAAGTAGTTGACTTAAGTCAGGCATTTGGAATGATTAAACAGGAGTATGGTATTAACCTGCATGGAATCTTGGGTAGTACTTTTTTTCAGAAGTATAGGTATGTACTGAATTTTGATGAATTAGTAGCATATTCAATGGTATGAAAGACTTAATAGAGTTAAAATCAAGAGGAGAGGAACATAACTATCTTAGGAGATTAGTTAAGCCAGATGGCAGTGAGTCACACACTTATATGTTAAAGACTTCTACATATACTATGAGAAGTGGTCTTATAGATAAGAAGAAAAAGTTCATAGACCCATCAGGTGGTCCAATGATAGTTGAGGGAGAATATCTTGAGGAAGCTGAGGCAGTAGTTAAATCTATAGACCATGTAATGGGACAAGGTTATGCTATTACTTTTGAAGTCACACCAGAAGAAGAGCAAGAGTTGATTGATGCAATAGTGAATATATGATTTATGTATGTACACAACAAATACTGCCTGAATCTGACAAGTATAAGATAATAAGTGTGAAGGAGTCCTTAAGGCTCCTTCAACCTTTATCTATAGTGGGGTTAGATACTGAAACTACTGGGATAAACTGTCATATAGATAACTTATTGTCCTTGCAGCTTGGCTGCTTTGAGTTTCAAGTAGTAATTGACTGTACAACTGTTGATATAACCTTTTATAAAGAATATCTTGAGTCAGATAGATTATTTCTGTTCTGGAATGCAAGATTTGATTTAAAATGGTTATATAAATATGGTATAGTCCCAAAAAGAGTTTATGATGGGTTCCTTGCTGAAAAATTAATGTGGTTAGGCTATCCTATAGTATTAACTCCTGAGACATTTGACAATATTAAGTGTGATAGATATGATTTTGTCCCAGAAGACCCTAAGAAAAAGACTAAAGCTTATTATATTCTATATATGAATTTAAAGAAAGCAGGTCAAATGTATCTTGGAGTTGAACTTGATAAGTCTATAAGAGGACAGATTATCTATAAAGGTCTTAGTGAGGATGTTATAGTATATTCTGCTTATGATGTAAAGTATCTGGAAAAAATTAAGGTCTGTCAAGAAGAGGAGTTAAGAAAGAAGGGATTACTTAATGCTATAGACTATGAGAATAGATTTATATTATCTCTTGCTTACATGGAGTTTTGTGGAGTAAAGATTGATAAATCTAAATGGGAAGCTAAGATGAAGAAGGATAATGAGAGGTTGCAAAAAGCTTTAAATTCTATGAATAAATGGTTTATAGAACATGAACCCAATTCTAAATACATAGTAGTTAATAGACAGGGAGACTTGTTTAATGGGTTTAATACTGAACCTCAAGTTACTCTTAACTGGAATAGTACTCAACAGGTCATACCTATATTTAAAAAATATGGAGTACAAGTTGAAGTTGAGGATAGAAAGACAGGTGAAGATAAGGACAGTATTGATGCTAAAGTATTAAAACCTCAAGCGGATAAATGTGGTCTTATTCCTTTATATCTTGACTATAAAGAAGCCTTTAAAGTGGTAAGTGTATATGGGGAAAATTTCTTGAAACAAATTAATCCAGTAACAGGAAGACTTCATACTAACTTTAATCCAATAGGTACTGATACAGCAAGAATAAGTTCAGGGGGTAAAGATAAGGCTAATAAGGTTGATTATATTAATTTCTTAAACCTTCCTGCTGATGAAGAGACAAGAGCTTGTTTTGTTTCTGAGAAAGGAAACAAGTGGATTTCTATTGATTATTCAGGTCAAGAAAGCTTTATAATGGCTGATGTAGCTGATGATAAAGCTATGATTCATGAGCTTATGGAAGGAAGTAAGGACCTTCATAGCCTAACAGCTAAGATGGTATTTAATGAAATTCCAAGAGATTTTCCAGTAGAACAAATAAAGGAGAAGTATCATAAACTTAGAAGTGAAGCTAAGGGATATGAGTTTGCTTTTAATTATGCTGGAAATGATACCACTATTATGAGAAACTTTGGTTTGTCCCCTAAAAGAGCTAAGGAAATCTATAATAATTATATGAAAGGTTTTAATGGCTTGAAAAGGTATCAAGATTATAGAAGAAGAGACTGGTTTGAAAAAGGATATATAGATTTAAATCCTGTTGTAGGATATAAAGCTTATATTTATGACTATAATTATCTAAAATCTCTTCAAGAGTCTTTTAAAGAACCTGGATTTTGGGAACACTATAGAGAGATGAAGGAAATAAGTCCTACATCATATACAGTACAAAAGGTTAAACATTTCTTTAAAAGAAAAGCTGCATCAGACAGACAATCAGTTAATTACCCAATACAACATACAGGAGCTTTATGTTATAAGGTAAGCATGGTTAATTTCTTTGAGTATTTAAGGAATAATAACCTATTATTTAAAGTTCTTATTACTGTTACTCCTTATGATGAAATTAATTGTGAAGCTCCTGAGGATATAGCTGAAAATGTAGCTGAAACTTTATATAACTGTATGGTTAAGGCTGGAGGATTCTTTGTTAAGAGGTGCAAACTTGATGCTGATATGAGTAGAATGAAAGATGGTAGTTTACCTAATTATTGGATTCATTAGTATGGAGATTTGGAAAGTATTGGTAGTAACAGTGGTAGTTGTAATAGCCCTATGTGGACTTATTTACACTATCCACTTGTTAAATTATGAGCAAAAGAAGAGAATCTATGTCTATCCTAAGACTAAAAACAGGTATCTTGCAAAAGGTATAGTTAAAATGAAGGACTCTCTATCTAATGAATGGATAGATGCAGTCCTTTATATAAGTCTTAGGAATGGTCAGTATTATGTTAGGGATAAAAGGCAATTCCTTGATAAGTTTATAACATTAAAAGAATGGGAAGAGAATGGAAATGGAAGTAAATCCTGAATATTTAAAGGTTTTAGGCAAACTTGAAAATGTATGGGAGCATAAACAAGCAGAATTAGGAATATACAAAAAAGACCTTGATGAAGCTATGTATGCAATCAGGCAATTAGGTTCAAGACCTGTATTACCAGAAGAAGCAGCTCAATTCAAAGAAGTTGTAAAAGGAATGATTTCTACTTATATAAGAAAGAATCATGACTATGGTAATTCCTTTGAAGTATCTATGAATGAAGAAGGTCTTGCTGCTGCAAGAATAAGACTGGGTGATAAATGGCTAAGATTCAAACAGTTATCTAAAGGTAAGGAGGCTCTTGTAAAGGATGAATCTATCAGAGATACACTACTTGATATGGCTAATTATGCCATTATGACAGTAATGTGGATAGATAATCAAGACAAAGTTTGTAAGGTATGATTATAGCAGTAGATTTTGATGGAACTTGTGTTACACATGAGTTCCCAAGAGTAGGGGCAGAAATAGGAGCAGCAGAAGTCTTAAAGGAATTGACTGATAAAGGTCATAAGATTATACTGTTCACTATGAGAAGTCATCCTAATGAGATAAACCAGAATAGAACTCTTGATGGGAATATTATTAATAATGATGCTCTACAAGATGCAATAGACTGGTTTAAGAAGCATGATATTCCTTTGTTTGGTGTAAATGAAAACCCAACTCAAAAGGATTGGACTTCATCACCTAAACCTTATGCTCACATCTATATTGATGATGCAGCTTTAGGAGTTCCCTTGAAACATAGTTATATTTCTGATAGACCTTATGTGGATTGGGATATAGTTAGATATTATCTTCATGCAAAGAGTATATTATGACAGAAAAACAGGAGAGATGGCAGAAAAGAAATAGGATACTTTGGAGATTAAAAGGGATGAGTATTCCTACATATGGAACCAGTATATTAACTGCTACTGAAATTGAGAAGTTGTCACAAGCTTTTTCTTTAATTAGAGAGGTAGTGAGGGATTCAACTGAGTCAAGTAGAGAGTTAGGTTTCAATGCTATAGAGAGATGTAAGATTTGTGGCAAGCCTATGTATAAAAATGGCTTGTGTAAAAAGTGTTATTCTATAAATTATTAATATGGCAGGACAACAAGGAATTTATTGTGCCCCAAATAATATAGTCCCTAATAGGGATAGGGTAGATGTAGGTTGTGCTCCTGATGGAGCAATGCAACTCTGGGTTATGGAATATGAAGTTACTGGTATAGGTAAGGGATGTGCAATGTGTAAGGCTATTAATCCTCAACAGGCAGAAATGCTCTTGAAGAGTAATGGTATATACAATGGGAGTTCATATCTGTATAAAGTAACAAGAATTGAACAAGTGATTGTACCACCTTGCAATGCTCTTATGGCTGAGCAAGTAGTGACTTATGAAGAGGTGATATCATGAATAAGAAACTTAGGTTATTAGTAACAACTAAATGTCCTAACAAGTGTCCCATGTGTTGTAATAACTCATGGGATTTTTCATCTTTACCAGTAGTGGATAGATGGGACTATGAAGAGATAATGATTACTGGAGGAGAACCTTTGATTCATACTAATAAAGTAGCTGAATTAATAAGGTCTATTTGAGTTATTAGTGAAGTTTATACAGATATTCCAAAGGTATATGTGTACACTTCAATAGCTGCTTGGGATAGAGTAAGAACTGTATTAGCTTATGCAGATGGTATAGTTTTGACTCCACACAGCCAGAGTGATATTGACAGATTTGTGGAACTGAACAATATGATGCAAGAGGTTAAAGAAACTAAATCTGATTTTATTAAGGGTAAATCACTTAGACTTAATCTCTTTGCTGATATGAAACTTCTCCTTCCCGAGCACATTGATTTGTCACTGTGGAATATCAAGGAAATAGAGTGGGTAAAGGATTGTCCAGTACCACAGGGTGAAGATTTTAGAAGGATTAAGGAACTTTGGTAACATGAGGCAATTTACACATAGAGAGTTTGTTAGGATAGTGGTAGCCAATGGTTTCTATTATGATAGACATAATGGAGACCATGCTATCTACCTTAATGAAAGAGACAGACATATTAGCATCCCATTAAAACTTGAAAGTGTTATTGCAAGAAGATTAATCAAAGAGAATAATTTAGAGATAGATATTAAGAAACTTAAAAAGAAAAGGAAGATGGATAATTTGCCATTAGGGGCAAGTAATGACCCAAGGGCTCCATTCAATGAACCTCTTGATGTAAAACATAAGAGGTTTGTGAGTGTAACCATATCATATTATGATGAGGTTGAATTACCCCCAGATGCAGAAGATTCCCAAATTGAGGAAGCTATTATAGAGAAAGTGAAGAGACAGGACTTTCCTAAGAAAGTTGATTTTGATGAAATTGTAATATTGAAAGAATGAGATTAATTAAACCAAGTTTTGAAATCTGGGCTCAAGAAGAGGGTCTTGAAGGAGTTTATAAACAGATTGAAAGGGCAGGAAGAGTATGTTATAAATCTGAGGATAAGATAACAGATACTTCTGCTAAAGACTTTGTAGATAGGATGATTAAGTCAGGTCATGGTGCTATGTTGGAACATGGTACTGTATATCTTATATTACCTGTTGGTTATGTTCAAGGAGGATATGGATTAGAAGAGTCTACAGTTACTAAGAAATACAGGGAAAATTCATATTCAAAGGTAACATATCAAGATTTTGGTGATAGCCAGAGAGCTTATGTGACTACTAACTATAGGGTAATAATAGAGAATGACTGGCTTATGGATTTAGACTATCAATGTGAACCTACAGAGTTCCATGAGAAGAGAGTCACAGTTAAGTTTATCTGTGATAGAGGAGTGTCCCATGAATTTGTAAGACATAGAGTGTTTAGTTTCGCTCAAGAAAGTACAAGGTATTGTAACTACTCAAAGAGTAAGTTTGGTAATGAGTGTACTTTTATCATCCCTAATTGGTTAGATGACTTTCCAGAATGTATAATTAGAGATTCTATTGGTGGATGTATGTGTGATAGTGATTACTATAGAGAAAATATAGACGGAAGTTTTAGAGGAAATGTTACCTTTATGACACACACTAAGTATTTAATAGATTCTTTGTTTAGAGCTGAAAAAAGTTATAATAACCTAATTAACTCTGGATGGAAGCCACAAGAAGCAAGAGCAGTATTACCTAATAGCTTGAAAACAGAACTGGTAGTAACTGGTTTTGCAAGTGATTGGGAACACTTCTTTAAGTTGAGGGATGCAGGTAGTGCTCATCCTCAAGCAAGAGAACTGGCACAACCTTTACATGAAGAGTTTATTGAGAGAAATTATATTGTGTAACTAAAAAAAAAAACAATGGCATTTGGAAGTAAAAAGGAAATCACGAAGCCTTCATTTAAGGAAAGACTGACTAGAGTAAAATCAATGTTTAAGAAAGCACATGAAGATGCTTCAAAACTAAATGCAGAAATGCAGGCAGACATTGACAGTAAGAAACAAAAGATAGAACTCCTTGAGAGTGAAATAGGTTTCATCTCTGAAACTCAAAAAGAAGCTCAGGAGTTTATGTCAAATCTTGAAAAGTTTATTTAATGAGAACAAATTTAGTTAAGACAAAAGAGCTACCTAAAGTAGTAGAGCCATCTACTACTGATGGTATGCTTGACATGGTGATTGCATTTGATACAACTGGCTCTATGTCAGCTTATATTAATGCAGTTAAGACCCATGTGAAGGAGTTGGTTCCCAAACTATTTAGTTCTAATCCTGATTTAAGGATTGGTATTGTAGCTTTTGGTGACTATTGTGACATGAAGAGTAAAAGTGATTTTGGCAAGGCTTACCAAGTATTAGACCTGACTAATAATGAAAACAAGATTATTGAATTTATCAACAATGCCCAAAACACAAGTGGAGGTGATGGTGATGAATTTTATGAACTTGTTATTAAGAAAATCACTGAGGAAACTTCATGGAGAGAAGGTTCAACTAAAGCTGTACTGCTTATTGCTGATGCACAACCTCATAGTGTAGGTTACAGCTATAAGAGTATTGTGAATAAAGCTCAGATTGATTGGAGGGAAGAAGCTAAGAAGGCTGCTGAGAAAGGTATCAAATTTGATACTATGACCATTGAACCTATGTGTGTTAAATGGTATCAGGAACTTTCTGCCATTACCAATGGTATTAGTGTTCCTTTCAAGAATAGTAGTAAAACTTCTCAGGTAGTTGAAGCTGCTGCATTAAGTAGAGGTGGAACAAGGACTAAGGCTCTATATGAAGCTACTATGGATTCATTTGCAGCTATGGGAGATACAGAAATGACAGCAGTATATAATGCTTATTCAAAAGAAGTAACAGATTAAAATCAAGAACAATGAAAATCAATATTAAAGAAGTAGCAGTAGGTGATGTATTCTCAGAAGAGTCACATTACATTGTTGAAGAGATTGGTAAAGATACAATCAAATTCAAACATACAGAGAGTGGAAAATCAGTTACATTAGGTTATGGTTATGTTCAAGACCTGCTTAATACTTCTGACCAGTATGACAAAGAAGTAAAAGTGACTAAGGAAGATAAGAAAGATGGTACTCCGGGTATAAGGACAATCTTTGAGGGTATCAAATCTTCTGAGGTATTCACTGTTGTGTTCAAAAAGCAGGATAAAGCTAAGACCAAGAAGCAATATGAAGCTGAAAGGGAAGCACAAAGACAAGAGGCTGTAGCTTTGATTGACAAGGCTAAGAAAGCTAAGAAGTCAATGGCTGTGGCTTATAAAGAAGCTCTGGAACACATTCAGAATAACCCTATTAAAGACTTCATTGAAGGAGAAGATAGGGTACTAAGAGGCTACAAGATGCAGTTTGTATCAAGGGATGGTAAGTACAAATGTATGGATATGGATGTTGTAAGAGGTCCAAAAGAAACTGGTGAAAGACTGGTTAATATCAATACAATATCTCAATTGGTTTACAATGGAGTAAAATATATTGTAGAAAAGTAATTAGGTGAGCTAAGTCTCCCCTTTCTTATTTTTAAAGAGTTTGGTTTACCTCTCAAAAAGAAAACCCTTAATAACTTGCATATTAAGAAAACAACCTTTATATTTGCACATAAATTTAATTATAAATCTATAACAAGATGAGTAAAAGATGTATCACAACTAATTCTACAATAGAAGAATTGGCTGCCAAATTACAGGGTGAAACTATAGAATCAGTCAAGGGGCTTGTTGAGCTATGGCAAGACAAGAATAATAAAGACTGGGACACTTATCCTACTGCTTCTGAACTAAATAACTTTAGGGTAGAACTAAGAAAGAACCCCTCACAACCCTCTGTACAAAGTTATTCTGGGGATATTACACCATCAAAGGATGTTATCTTTGTGTTTGGTAGTAATCCAGAAGGAAGACATGGTGCTGGAGCTGCAAAAATTGCAAAAGAGAAATTTGGTGCAATTTATGGTCAGGGGGAAGGATTACAAGGAAGTGCCTATGCTTTACCTACTAAAGACCTTAGAGTAAAGGAGAATAACAGTCTTAGAAGTATATCTCCTGAACAGATTATTGAAAGCATCAAGAAACTCTATGAGACTGCAAGACAAAACCCTGATAAACAATTTAAGGTAGCTTATAGAAATACTGATAGAGCATCTCTCAATGGCTATACAGGGTTAGAGATGATAGATATGTTCTTGAAAGCTGGTTCTATTCCTA